>WNFU01000407.1_pt1 | contig 95338 bp, 86 predicted proteins | sample 5400121 | NCBI WGS metagenome assembly WNFU01 (sample SAMN13153360, study PRJNA577476) | soil metagenome | isolation source: 100 cm soil or saprolite under grassland replicate 1 | place: USA:California | collected 2016-06-15 | reverse complement strand
AGCAAGCACGGTTCTTAGGGGAGGGCGATGGCAGCAATGCCATCCCCTTACCCGGTAATGCCTCGAAAGAGAAGATCAGGAAGATGACCGTTCCGGGGCAGACTTTAGAACGAGACGAAGCGCCTGTAACCAAGTCGTCGCGTCAATCAAAGAGCAAAACTGTGGCGGGCAAAAAAACAAAATCCGCCGCGATGAACTGATGGCGTAAATGTCATCATTTTATGGAACGGTGCTGGGATTCAATTTCACTCTGGAGTAGTTGAAAGCGCGTTATTGAATAATCCTCTCGTCATCCAATGGTTAGGCTCTTCATTCGGGCGACAGCCGCGCCGCCTCAGCCTTGATCGCGGCTAGTTGAGCTTTCAAAACGTCGAAGTATTCCAGCGCGCTGCGCCCGACGCGGCGGTCGGCGGCGCCCGCCATCTGCGACAGGCTGCTGAGTTGATCAATCAGCATTGGCTGCGGGTACGGGCCGGTCGCTGTGATGAGTCGGGCGCGTGTGGCTTGCAGTTTCGCAATCCTATCCGCAGCGTCGTTTTGAGAACCCAGGCGTTTTATGGCTTCGTCAAGCTGCTGCGCGACGCGGCGCGCCTCGACCATTGTTTCACGTATTTTGAGCAGGAGTTGCAACTGCTCCTGCAAATCGGCGACGGTCACGCCGTCTTTCTCCAATCGCGGGTCGAGTCGAACTTCGAGAGTTTGCGTTCTGCTCCAACCATCGCCGGAAAGTTTGAGCTGATACTTGCCCGGCGCAACCAGCGGTCCTCCGCCGTCGTAACGTAAATCCCAGGTGAAACGATTCGAGCCTGCCCGCTTCGGCAACGTGCGGGGCAGCGCCGGCCCGGAGCGCGGCCCCCGCATCTCTTCGTCGCCTCCCGAAGTTGCGCCGCGTTCACTCTGGGCAGCGACCTGGCCCGCAGCCTGACTGGCCGCCTGGCTGGATATGGCGCGAACCACCTTGCCGCTTTCGTCCGACACTTCAAGCCTCAATTCACCCGCCGGTTCCGACGTCAAGTAGTAATCCACCTGCGCGCCCGCCGGCGGATAGTCAGGCGAACCAGGGCCGCCCGTCGCCGCATAGCGCATCCGATATGCCGGGCGCGGCTTGAAGAGATGCGCCGCCGAAGCTTGCGCCGCGTCGGCGATCTGATGCAGCGGCGTGACGTTGTCCAAAATCCAAAAAGCCCTTCCCATCGTCGAAATCGCCAGATCCTGGCGATGAACGCGGATGTCTGTCACCGGCGTGATCGGCAGGTTGATCTGGAACGATTGCCACTGCCTGCCGTTGTCGAAGGAGATGAACATTCCGAATTCGGTCCCGGCGTAAAGCAGTCCTTCACGGTCGGGGTCTTCGCGCACGACGCGCGTAGGGTAGTTGGCCGGGATGCCGTTTCGCCCGTCGGTCAGCCGCGTCCACGTGGCGCCGTAATCGTTGGTAAGATAGATGTAAGGCTGCCAATCGTCGAGCAGGTAGCGGTAGATTGCAAGATAGGCCGATCCCTTGCGATGCGGCGACGGTTCGATGTTTTGCACACGACCCCCGGGAGGCAAACCCTGCGGCGTGACCTTCCGCCAGGTTTTGCCGTTGTCGCGCGAGACATGAACCGGCCCGTCGTTCGCGCCAGCCCATAGCACGCCCGGTTCGAGCGTCGATTCGCGGAAGGCGTAGATCGTGCTGTAGACCTCTTCTCCCGTGATGTCGCGCGTAATCGGCGCGCCGGAGACCACTTGCTTGTCGGGTTCGTTGGCGGTCAGGTCAGGGCTGATGACCTCCCAGGTCACGCCTTCGTCGACGGAGCGGTGCACAACCTGCGAGCAATGGTAGATCACCCGCGGGTCATGGGGCGAAATCTCCGTCGGAGAGACGCGCTGAAAGCGATAGCGAATGTCCTTCGGGTTATGGCCGTAACGGTTCTGCGGATAGACCCAGTAGCTCGCCGTCTGCCCGGTCTCGAAATTCGCGCGATAAAACTCCCCCTTGCACGCGCCATAAACGATGTTGGGGTTCCGCGGATGCGGAATGATCGGCCCTGTCTCGCAACCTGGCCCCTGCCGCCACAATTGGATCGGATCGTCCACGCGCTCCGACGACGGCGGCAGGCTCGGCGCGATCAATGTCGAGTTGTCCTGCTGGGCGCCGTAGACGCGGTAAGGGAACTGGTTGTCAACGGCGATCTGATAAATCTCAGCCGTCGGCTGGTTGTAGATGGTTGACCAGCTCCGCCCGCCGTTCAGCGTGACGTTCGCGCCACCGTCGTTCGACTGAATGAAGATCTCCGGGTTGTCAGGGTTGATCCACATCCCGTGATTGTCGCCATGCGGCGTTGGCAGCGTGTCAAAGGTCTTGCCGCCATCGATGGATTTATAGAAGCGCAGGTTGTTGACGTAGACCGTGTCGGGGTTCTTCGGGTCGGCGTCAATGTAGGTGTAATAGAAAGGCCGCGCGATCAGGCCCGCCGTCTTGTTGACGAGCGCCCAGCTTGAGCCCGCGTCGTCCGAGCGGTAGACGCCGCCCGCGCCGTCCGACGCTTCCAGGATCGCGTAGACCCGCTTCGGGTCGGCGGCGCTGAGGTCCACGTCAACCTTGCCGATCAACCCCTGCGGCAACCCTTTGTCCAGATGCTTCCACGTCTCGCCGCCATCCGTGGTTTTGTAGACGCCGCATTCCGCGGCCGGGCCGCCGCTGATGATCGTCCACGGCTTGCGTTCGGCGCGCCACGCTCCGGCGTAAATCTCGTTCGGATCGGAAGAGTTCATCGCCAGCGACACCGCGCCGGTATGGTCGTTGATGAATAGGACTTTCAGCCACGTCTTTCCGCCGTCTCTGGTGCGGAAGACGCCGCGTTCGGCGTTCGCGCCGAACGGCTGCCCCAACGCCGCGACGAAGGCCACGTTGGCGTCACGCGGATCCACGCGCAGCGAACCGATCTGCCCGGCGTCGCGCAGACCGACGTGTGTCCATGTCTTGCCCGCGTCGGTTGATTTGTAGACGCCGCGGCCCAGGATCACATTGCTGCGGATAGCCGCGCTTCCCGTGCCGACATAAATCACGTTCGTGTCGGATTCGGCCACGGCGATCGCGCCGATCGAGGCCGTCTCGAAGAAGCCGTCCGAGATGTTCTGCCAGCTCTGCCCGGCATCGATCGTCTTCCAGACGCCGCCTCCGGTCGCGCCAATATAAAACGTGTGCGGCTGCCTCCGATGCCCGGCGACCGCCGTCACGCGACCGCCGCGATGGGGGCCGATGTTTCGGTAGCGCAACCCCTGAAAAAGCTTCGGGTCGATTTGTGCGGACGCATTTTGCGGCGCGGAGAGAATTCGATCGCCGAAGATAGAACAGGCGAAAAATACGGCCAGCGCGATGCCAGGCCTCGACCACATACGGAGCCATGTCGCCATCATCTGAAGCCTCCTGATTGAAGATGTTAATACTGCGGGCTGTCACAATATGAGCTTTTTCCTGCGGTGAAAAGGGAGAATCGGGAAATAACGGAAATAACAGCCAGTCGCTGTGATCAATCTCACATCTTCGCGGTGAACAGCCTGACAGCCCGATGCGAAACAAAAAGATAAATTGCCCGGCGTAGCGAGAAGCAAACAACGTCCATAAGGCCGATTTGGCAAACTGATTCTTCGTCGAGCGCCCGGCGCCAAGCGGGGCTTGTGAAAGGAGAGGCAATGAAACTTCAAACAGCGAAATCCCATCCGTTATTCAATCGTCTGGCAATCGCGTTCGTCGCGCTGGCGCTGGCGCTAGCTGCGTTGCAGCAGTTCCGCCCGGCGCGCGCGACCGCCTTGCCCGCTTTGGCCACGGCGGCTACGCCCCCGACGCCAAAGACCGACTTCGACATCTACCCACTCAATTCAACCGGCGTGGTTCAGGCAAAGAGCGGAGGCGCGAGCTGGCTTGGCGACGTGCCCGGCTACAACATCACGCGCGTCTTCAAAAAAAGCAACAACCAGTCCTACGTCATCATGCTCAACGGCAATACGGGCAGGGGCAGAACCTACGCGCTTGACTCCGATGGTAGCTTGGGAGCGGCAGGGTGGGAGACTGGAAATGATGTGCTCAGCGAGCTGCGTTGCACGTCAGCCGAGACTGTGAAGATCGGAGCCACGACCTATCTGCTCACGCACGATTCGTTCACGGGCACGGTTCGCACGTTCCATCTTTACGATAATGGCCAGCCCAATCTCGGCACGATGACGGCAACGACGCTGAGCGATTGGAAGGACAAGAATCTCTTCAGCCTCTATTACTACAGCGGCGCTTATTACCTGCTCGGCGTAGACACGTGGACGGGCAATGCAGTGGCTTATTCGATCAACGGGCAGAAGATCGGCGAAGCCGATTGGTCGCGCGGGTGGACGAGCGTTGATCATCTTGCGGTGGGCGGCGTGACCTATCGTTTGCTTTATAAAGCGGCGGGCGACCCGCACAAAGCGCCGGGCGAAGCGAACGATCAAGGCGGCCGATTCGTCGTCCAGACCGTCAACGCCAACGGCATCAGCGGCGCCAACATCTATGACGCGCCAATCGGCACGGGCTTCTCGGCGGTGCGCTTTGCGCCGCTGTACAACGGGCAAAATTGGGTGTGGCACGTCGTCTTCTTCAAACGCGACACGGCTCATTACGTCGTGCGCCAGTTCGACAACCAGAATGGCGTCGGCGCCATAAAGGCCTTCGGCGTGATCAAAGATGGCCCCAATTTCAATGATGTCGCCCCGGCTTATGTTGACATCGAACCTTACACGATAGGCGTCAATACCTTCCTGGCCGCGGTAAGCGACGACAACGCCGAGCCGTTCTATTTTGACGAGGTCGAGAAGATGGGGCTGGCGATTCATGATGCATTGCAAGGCAACGCAGTGGGCTACCAGTTTATGGTGGCGCAATCGGGTCGCGTGATTTACAGCCGCGCCGGTGGCCTCAGCCGCCTTTCCAGCGGCCCGCTGCCGCCGAACTCTCCGCTGCCGATGACCACTCGCACGCAGCATAGTTTGGGCAGCGTCAGCAAGATGATCACCTCGATGACAATCCTGCGGCTGGTGGATCAGGGCAAGATTGATCTTTATGCGCCCGTTTCTAACTACCTGCCAGCCAGCGACTATCCGCTCGTTTGCAATATGCAGAACGGGCAAGATCTGCCAGAGTGCTGGGTCAAGCGGATCAAGGTGATTGACCTGCTCAAGCACACTTCGGGCGTGACGAAAGCCAAAGCCGGTTGCTCGGCTAAGGACGGCGAGTTCGAGGACATCACTCCGCCTCAAGTGGACTGCAAAAACTTCTTTTCCGCCATCCAGGACAGTCTGCCCTGTGATCCGGTGAACGGCTGCAAGTGGAGTTACAACAACTCCAATGTCAGCGCCCTGCGCAAGATCATCGAATACGTAATCAACGCGGAAAAAGGCGCGGGGACGGTCGAAAGCAGCCAGGACATTGTGCGAGAGACGCGGCTGCTGTGGGCTGACAATGACAAGGTCAGGCTGGGCGCGATGACTTGTCAGTACAGTCCCTACGTTTATTACTACGGCCCATGCGACGGCGCGGGGGATTGTTATGGCCTCAATGGTACAGCGTGGTTGCAATACCAACCCTCGCCGTTATGGGACGAAGGCTGCTCAGCGGGGGGCTGGTCAGCGTCATCGCGCGAGATGATCGAATTCCTGTTCGCCATTCGCTACCGTCATGTCTTCTCGTCGGCGAATAATGACTGGCTGAGCGATCTGCTGCTCAGCGCCGAGTTGAAAGATTCAACCGACGAACCGGGGTCAACGGCGCTCGCCTTGGGAGTTCCGTGGACAGCCGAAGAGGGCGGCGAGAAGAATCTGGGGAAAGACGGGCTTGTCTCCAGTCACGGCGTAGGCCTGTCTACCTACATCACCAGGCTACCCAACAACTGCGACGCGGTGACTGAGACGGTCGGGCGTAGCGCTGTTGATCGACAAGCGCATAGTCGCGCCATTGGCAAAAGGCCGGAGCCATCCGGCCTTTTGTTTTCCTCGGCGCCTTCCGCTGTGAACTATCCCACACCGCGGGTGTGAACCACTTCGCTGCCGCCTTTTTCCTCTCAAGCTAAGTTACCCGCGATAGCAACGACAACACCGCAACCGCAAGGAAGCGACTGACCGATCATCGAACTACAAGCCATAGGAGGACTCAGATGCCGATTCAAGCCATCACTTTCGTTGCGAGAAACGCGCGCGTGTCATCGACGGGCCGCAGCCTCGGACTGTTCGCTGTCGCCTGCATCGCGGTCGTCTTGACCGCTTGCGCGCCAGTGCAACAGGGAAATGATCAAAGCAAGGACTTCAACGTCAACCTGGTCGAGTTGAAGGACGCGAAGTACAAGACCCTGCCGGTCGCGGCTCGCAATCCGCGGAAAGAAGTGGCCCAGCAATATTATCCGTACTGACCGGCGTCTTACCGGCGCGATGGAGAGGCTGTTGCGCTTGACGGGCGCTGAATCGGGCAACCGGTTCAGCGCCGGCCACCCTACGCATCCTTGACCTCTATCCTCGACGGAATTTATGATGCCGTCTTATTAGCCCTGATCTCGTTGATCTCCTATTTTTCACACATTTTCATCACGAAGGAGCGCGCAGCATCTTTATGGCCCATCCAACTTCGTCCACGGAAACCGCGAAGAAAATCTGGCATAACGGAAGAATGATCGATTGGGACGACGCGAAGATCCACATCATGTCTCACGTAGTCCATTACGGCTCGTCGCTGTTCGAAGGCATTCGCTGTTACACGACGCAGCAAGGCCCGGCCGTCTTCCGATTGCCCGAACACATCCAGCGGCTTCATGACTCCTGCAAAATCTATCGCACGGAGCTCGAATATTCGGTCGATAAGCTGATCGAAGCCTGCCTGGAGGTCGTGCGCGTCAACGGGTTCAAGGAGTGTTACCTGCGCCCCGTGGTCATCCGAGGCTACGGCTCGTTCGGCGTCTATCCGCTGAACAACCCGGTCGAGGTCTACATCGCGAGCTGGATCTGGGGCAAATATCTCGGCCAGGAGTCGATTGACCAGGGCGTCGACGTCTGCGTGTCGAGCTGGGCGCGGATGCACAACAACACGATTCCGCCCACGGCCAAATCGGCCGCGAATTACATGAACTCGCAATTGATCAAGATGGAGGCGGTCGCCAACGGCTACGTCGAAGGCATCGCGCTCGACACCGACGGCAACGTCAGCGAAGGCAGCGGCGAAAATCTCTTCCTGATCCGCCAGGGCGTGGTCTACACCCCGCCGCTCGCATCCGCCGTCCTGCCCGGCATCACTCGCGATTCGGTGATGCAGATCGCGCGCAACCTGGGCTACGAAGTCCGCGAACAGGTTATCCCGCGCGCCGCGCTCTACGTCGCCGACGAGGTCTTCTTCTCCGGCACCGCCGCCGAGATCACGCCCATCCGCAGCATTGACCGCGCCAAGATCGGCAATGGAAAACGGGGGTCCATCACCGCGCAACTGCAAAACGAATTCTTCGCCATCACTTCGGGCGAGAAAGAAGCGCCGGGAGATTGGCTGGCGTTCGTGAACAAATAACGAGTTAGGCGTGATCTCCGCGCTCTACAGCGGTTTTCATGTGGACGAATAGCCACAGAGCGCACAGAGCGCACAGAGGGCATAATGAATTCTCTGTGTTCTCTGTGCCCTCTGTGGCTAACAGTCTTCATACATTTGAAAACCGGTGTAGAACTCGGCGCCGTGATATGGAGCAATACGGGAAATTCGGAAAATTCTATGATGCGGTGATGGGTAGTAGAGCCGGAAGCGCGGCGTTTATCCACAACCTCATCTGGCTGCATAAGCCTGAGGCAAAGACGTTATTGGAATTGGCCTGCGGTACCGGGGCGGTACTGGAGCCGCTTTCAGAGCATTACCAGGTCGCCGGTATCGACATTTCTATTGAGATGCTCTCAGTCGCCCGAAAGAAATTACCCGGGGCGCCCCTTGTCCAATCCGATATGGTGACGTTTGAGCTCGGCCAGAAGTTTGACGTCATCATCTGTGTGTTCGATTCCATCAATCACATCTTGAGTTTTGCGGATTGGGGAAGAGTATTCCGCCGTGTGGCGCGGCATCTTGCCCAAGGCGGGTTGTTCCTCTTTGACATCAATACCGAGCGTAAGCTGCGGCGCATTATCCGAGAGCCGGCTTGGGTAATGCCATTCGATGGTCATCTACTGATCATGGATGTCACCGACGCAGGGCGTGGCGTCTCGAACTGGAACATCAAAGTTTTTGAGCGTCAGACGAAGGACATTTACAAACTGTTCGAGGAAGACATTCAGGAAATATCGTTCCCTGTGGAACAGATAAGAGAAGCCTTGCTTGAGAAGTTTAAGGAGGTGAAGATCATTGATCCGGGGCGCCGCAAGCCCTCTGACATGTCGGAGACCCTGTATTTCCTCTGCAAATAGCGCTATGCCCAGCAGTCTTTCACCCGACCAAGTGGCCAGACAAGCGGAACGCGAACTGAAAGCCGCAGCCAACGTCCGCACAGCCAGCCAGGCAAAATTCTATTTCAAGCCCGGCGAAGAGGTCTGGTTCTTCGGCGTCGACACTCCCACCCAGCGGCGGATCGCGGGCGTTCTTTTCCAACGCGTTCGCGGCGTTTGGGAGATTGCCGAGGCGGTTGAGTTCTGTGACCTGCTGATCAAACGGCGCGAGATGGAATTGAAGAACGCGGGAATATTCCTGCTCGCCCGCTACCGGAAATCCTACGACAAAGGTCTCTTGCGAAATGTCGAGAGCTGGCTCGCGAACGACCATTGCGCCAACTGGGCGGCGACCGACGCGCTCTGCGGCGAAGTGCTGGGGCCGCTGGTCCGCCAATATCCGGCCTTGACCTCAAAGCTGAAGACCTGGACTGGCAAACGCAACCTGTGGCTGCGCAGGGCGTCGGCCGTCGGCATAATTCATTCCGCGCGGCGCGGCGAGCGGTTGGACGACGCTTACGCGATCGCTGAGTCGCTGTTTAAATACCCTGAAGACCTTATTCACAAAGCCACGGGCTGGATGCTGCGCGAGGCCGGAAAGCCCGATCCCGCCCGGCTCGAAGGCTTTCTGCTAGAACACGGCCCCAAAATCCCCAGAACGACTCTGCGATACGCGATCGAGAGATTCCCGCCGGAGAAGAGAAAGGCGTTTCTGGAAGTGACGAAGGAGCGATAGAGAGAGCGAGAGAGCGGGAGAGCGAGAGAGCGGGAGAGCGGGAGAGGGGGAGACGGGCTGCCAACTCTCCATCTTTGTCCCCTTGTCCCCTTGTCTCTCCCCTCTCCTTGTCCCCTTGTCCCCTTGTCCCCTTGTCCCCTTGTCTCTCGCTCTCCCGCTCTCCCGCTCTCCCGCTCTCCTTCTCTCTGTCCCTCTGTCTCTCTGTCTGCTATAGTGCGCTGGCAAAAGGGACGAGCGCAGGCGGGCTTAAAACAGCCCTGTTCAATAAGCCCTCCACCCCCCACAGGAGGAAATAATGGCCAATCGCAATTTAAATCACTCCATTACGACGGTGGAGCCGATTGATCGATCCGGGATAACGGAACTCGTCGTCCAACGCATTAAGGAATTACTGGGGCGCGGAGAATTGAAAGCGGGGAGCCGTTTGCCGCCGGAACGCGAACTGGCCGACATGCTTCACATCAGCCGCCCCAGCTTGCGCACCGCGTTGAAGGCCCTGTCAGTGATGGGCGTCATTCACGCGAAGCCCGGCGCCGGGACCTACATCGCCAAATCGCTGCCGGAAGTCTTCACCGAGCCGATGCATTTTATGACGCTGATCAACAACACCAGCGTCGAAGAGCTTTTCGAGGCGCGCCTGATCATCGAGGCCGGATTGGCCGAACTCGCCGCCGAACGCGCCACGGAGTCCGACATCGGCGCCTTGATCGAGGAAGTCGACGGGATGAAAGTTAATATCGGCGACCCCGAAGAATTCCTCAAACATGACGTGCGCTTCCATCAGGCGATGGCCTGCGCCGCGAACAATAAATTGATGAGCGGCGTGATGGACACTGTCGCCCAACTCCTCTTTCACATCCGCCGCCAGACCGTCGCCCGGGCGAGCGACCTCGAAGAGGCCATCGAATGGCACGAAAAGATCATCGCCGCCATGCGGAAACACGACCCGAAGCGCGCCAAAGAGACCCTCTCAGGCCACTTGCGCGCCGCCCAATCGGCGTGGACGCGCGAGCACAGGCCGGAAAGTAAAGGCCAGGTTGAGGAAGGCGATAACGCCGGCGGAAAGAAGGCTAGAGGTAAATAGCGGAATCTATTCCGCCAATAAACAATCACATCAAGGCTTGGCGTCCACCCAGTTTTCTCCAACCCCGATCTCGACGATCAGCGGCGCGGCGATCTTCGCGGCGTTCTCCATCGCCGCTTTCACAACCTGGCCGGTCTTTTCGACCTCCTTCTTCGGGACCTCGAAGACAAGCTCGTCGTGAACCTGCAGGATCATTCGCGCCTTCAATTTTTCGCGGCGCAGACTTTCGGCCACGCGCAGCATCGCGAGTTTGACGATGTCGGAGGCGGAACCTTGCATCGGCATGTTCACGGCTTCGCGTTCGGCGCGGGCGCGGGCCGAGCCCTTGCCTTCAAGGTCAGGCACACGCCGTTTGCGTCCGAAGATTGAGCGGACCTCGCAGCCGTTTTCGCGCGCGCGGTCGGGCAATTCGTCCATGTATTTTTTGACGCCGGCGTAGGTTTGGTAGTATTCGTCAATGACCTTCTTCGCCTCGTTGCGCGAAATGCCCACGCGCTGCGCCAGCCCGAACGGGCCGATGACGTAAGCGATCCCGAAATTGACGATCTTGGCCTTGCGCCGCGCATCCTTCATCTCTTCAGCAGTCTTCGCCTTGAAGACTGCGGCAGCGGTGCGGGCGTGAATGTCTTCGCCTTTTCGGAAGGTTTCGAGCATCACCTCGTCTTTCGTCACGTGCGCGAGCAAACGCAACTCGATCTGCGAATAGTCGGCCGAAAGCAGAACGTGCCCGTCGGCTGGGATGAACGCGCGGCGGATGCGGCGGCCCATCTCGGTGCGGATGGGGATGTTTTGTAGATTGGGTGATATGGAATTGTGGACGACAATGCCTTGGGCCATATATTGTTCGACCTCTTCCACTGCGATGTCATACATTGGTACCGCAGCTTCGTAAGAAATATCCGCCACTTGCACTTCGTAATATTGCGCGCTGACCGCTTCCTGCAAAAAACCAGCCTGGCCTAAATCTGTTTCAGGTGAAAGGGAACTGAGGATCCATTCAGCGCGAGAAAGTCTCATCGTCTGACATCCTCTGACAAATCTGCTGGCGAAAACCATTAAGCTTTGCGGCACTCTCCCATTAGATTGGCGATGGGTTTCGTATATAGCTGATTTGAGTGGCGCCAAGTCAAACTCCGGCAGAAGCGTCAACGACTCAGCCGCACTTTTCACGCCCTGGCGTGCAAGCATTGCAACGCAGTTTTGTTGTTTCTTTTTTGTTAGAAACCCTATTTGCTTCTGAAAGACTCGCTTGGAGCGATCTCCCAAGATTGCCAATGTGTAACGCGGCGCATAACCACGCGGGTCAGGCTCGCCCCCTTTGAGGTTCGAGGGGATACCGAACAATGTTAGGAGCTGTTGGACATCTTCCAGCATTCCCCGGCTGGTGGAGCGAACGAAGATCTGCGCGGAAGTTGAAGAGGCGCATCCGTCACCCTCGAAATAGCCGCGCAAGAATGCGGCAACTATCTCCTCGGGCGCATTAAAGATGCTAGGCGGGACGCGAATGTCGCCTGACTTTCCGCCAGCGCCAAGTTGTTCTAATCCCCCTGCAATATCTACGCCGGAGACTTCGAGAACAGGACAAGATTTCGTTGTGCGATAGGTTGGCTCCTTGCCAAAAGTCTGTTTGATGATTGTGGCAAAGCGCTTGACAAGCTCATCGTCATCCCAACCAAATGACAAAATTACCTTGACCGGTTTGTTGTTATAATTGCTACCGGCAATATGACCGTCCGCCATTAAATAACCGACGAATTCAGCTAACTCTTTTGTCCAAAGTATTGGCAATACCGGAGTCTTCCGTGTTGGGTAAGCGGCGATAGGGCGCCAGTGCAGCCTAGTTTCCTTACCAAAGATTCCCTCAACGAAACTCATATAAACCGGCGCGCCAACCTTCAGCCTGCCGGCTTCGATCCATTCTCCTTTACTGCGAATGCGATGATCCAGGCTGCATCTAAGTGTGATGCCGTTAGACAGTTTCAAAACGACAACAGGTTTTTCCCCTGTTGCCTGCCAATCCAACACACGACGAGGCCCATATGGTGTACGGATCAAATCCCCCGGACGAACTGACTCAATGCCCACTAAACCATGTTGGGTATTGACAAACGTGCCCGCTGGAAGGCAAGAGAGACGGCCCGTAGCCGCGATGGTCTGATTGAGCGTAGTGCGAATGCGCCCGTCCGACGGGTTGATCAACTGGGGGAACGCGTCGACGTAAGTGCCTTTGAGCTTCGCCAGCTCGCGGTGCTCGATGATCAGGCGCGGCAACTCGTATTTTTCGGCCAGCTCGTCCAATACGTCGCGACTGGTCGCTATCTTCCCGGTGGCAGTGCGGCGCGAGACCTCGTAATTCAGTTCCTCGAAAATCTCGCCGAGCTGCTGCGGCGAGCCGATGTTGAATTCGCGCCCCGCCAGTTCGTAAATCTTCTTCGAGAGCTTATCCAGCTCCTTCTCCATCTCGACCGAAAGCTTTTCCAGCACGCCGGTCGAGACGCGGAATCCGGCCTCTTCCATTTCATAAAGCAGCGGGATGAGCGGCATCTCGATCTTCCGGTAGACGAAGTCGAGCTTTTCCTGCTGAAAATCGTATTGAATCTTGTCCTCTAGAATCCGCGCGTTCAAGACGTCGGCCAAACGCCCCGTCGCGTCGGCGTATTGAGCGATTGTCGACTCCTCGCCGGTCGTGATCGAATGGTCGAGGTATTCGCTCGCCAATTGCGGCAGTTCGTATTTCGTGCGGTCGGAGTCGAGCAGATAAGCCTGCAACATCGTGTCGTCGGTCACGTTCTCCAGTTCGACGCCCAGGCCTTCGAGCAACCGCGTCGCGCCTTTCAGGTCGTGCGTGGATTTTTCGATCAGGCCGTTGCCGAAAGCGTCTTTGAGCAGATTCACGGCCTCTTTGGGGTCGTCGCAGTTCTCAAAATCGAAATAGTCCGCCGAACCTGACGAGGTCGAAAACGCCGCCACGCCGAGCTTGCCAGATTCGGTTTCTGACAACGCGAAGGCGAACTGCTCGCGGTCGTAGAAGGTCTTGACCAGCCGGCGCAAATCTTCGACCTTCGTGATGCGGCGATATGAAGCCGCGCCCTCCTGTTTATTCACCGCCGCCGCCTCGCCGGGCTTCGCGCCGCCCTTGAACTCTTGTTTCAACTGGGCGAACTCGAGTTCGTTGAACAATTCGTAGGCCAGCTTCTGGTCAGGCTCTTCGACGATCAACGCCTCCAGGTCGAGTTTGACCGGGACGTTAAGGTCAATGCGCGCGAGCTCGCGCGAGAATCGAATCTGGTCGGCGTGATCGCGTAGCGATTCGCGGTAGGTCTTCTTCTTGACCTGCTCCCAGTTGGCGAGCGCGTTATCGATCGTGCCGAACTCCGCGAGCAGCGAGGCCGCGCCTTTTTCGCCGATGCCTGGCGCGCCGGGGATGCCGTCCACCGCGTCGCCCATCAACCCGAGCCAGTCGACAATCTGATCCGGGCGCACGCCGTATTTGGCCTTCACGCCGTCCTCGTTGAGCAGGTTCTCGCCGTTCTTGTCCATGCGCAGCATGAGCACCTCGTCGTCCCGCACCAACTGGCTGAGGTCCTTGTCGTTCGTGACTACGACCGTTTGCAGGCCGGCTTCGGTGGCCTGTTTGGCGAGCGCGCCGATGATGTCGTCGGCCTCGTAGCGGGGCATGCGCAGCACGGGCACGCGCAGCGCCTCGCACACGCGGAGGATGTACGGCAGTTGCGCGACCAGATCTTCGGGCATGTCGGGACGGTGAGCCTTGTAATCGGCGTACTGTTCTTGGCGAAAGGTCATCTCCTTCGAGTCGAGCACGACGCCGAGATAATCGGGGCGGTGATCCTTCATCAATTTGCGCAGCGTCACCGTGAACCCGTAAGTGGAGTTGGTCGGCAGGCCCTTAGAATTCGACAACCCGCGAATCGCGTAATAGGACCGAAAAATGTTTGACATTCCGTCAACCAGGAAGAGGCGTTTTTTGTTCGGCATGGCTCGAATTATCGTTGAGCCGAAGAGAGAGGGTCAAGATGTAAGGCTTGACGATCCCAGTTCGAGGACATAGGCTATTGCCTCCCCATATTTGTCAATGTTTGTCCATAGACAAAAGATGAGCCTTATCACTCTACAACCCGGCCTTGTTCCATTTTGCCCGGCGGCCGATTGTCGCCGATGTAGCGGCTGTCACAGCTAAAGCTGTCGTTCTATACTATATCTAAACGACGATCTATCAACTCATATTTTGTAAGGAGAAAGTTATGGCATTACGCATTGGTGAAGTCGTTCCTGAGTTCAGCGCGGAGACTACCGAAGGCCCGATCAAAAGCTTTCACGAATGGATCGGCGACGGTTGGGCGATCCTCTTCTCGCACCCGAAGGACTTCACTCCAGTTTGCACCACGGAGCTCGGCTATGTGGCCAAGCTCAAACCCGAATTCGAGAAGCGTGGCGTCAAGGTCCTCGGTCTGAGCGTCGACCCGGTCGATTCGCACAAGAAATGGGCCAAGGACATCGAGGAGACGCAGGGCGCGGCGCTCAATTTCCCAGTAATCGCGGATTCCGAACAGAAGGTCGCGCGGCTATACGACATGATCCACCCGGAAGTGAGCGACGTCTTCACCGTCCGGACGGTCTACGTCATTGGGCCGGACAAGAAGGTGAAAGCTATGATCACTTACCCCGCGAGCACGGGCCGCGACTTCGACGAAATCCTGCGCGTCGTGGACTCGATCCAACTGACAGCCAAATACAGCGTCGCGACGCCGGTCAACTGGAAGCAGGGCGAAGACTGCATCATCGTCACGGCGCTCTCTGACGAAGCGGCCAAGGAGAAATTCCCCGGCGGCTGGAAGACCCTGAAGCCTTATCTGCGCATCGTTCCGCAGCCAGGGAAGTGAAGTGAGTGGGCAGTGGATAGTGGGCAGTGGGCAGTGGGCAGTGGGGAAATGGGAAATTGTATCTTTTTCCTCATTCCCTACTACCCACTACCCACTGCCCACTATCCACTGCTTGCTCACACGGTCTTCGTCACCTTCGACAGCGACCTCGGCTGGTCAGGAGTCAGTCCTTTGGCCTCTGCCAGCAGCGCGGCGAAGATTTGGGCGGGAATGATGTATGGGATCGGCGTGAGCAATTCTGCGCCGCGCTCAGGGATTCTGATTTGACGCGAGGCTGATTTGAGCGCGGACGGCTCGCCGGAGATCACAATCGTCTCGGCGCCGAGGTCGTGCAGCTTTTCCAACAACTCCCTGGTTCCTTTCAGCGTCGGCCCGGGCGGCGCGAAGACGAAGACCGGGAAGCCGGGGTCAATCATGGCGATCGGGCCGTGCAGGAAATCGGCGCCTGAAAATCTCTCGGCCACCACGTAGCAGGTCTCCATCAGCTTGATCGCGAATTCGAAAGCGTTGGCGTAATTCAGCCCTCTGCCGACGACGACGCATTGCTCCATAAACGCGTACCTCTCGACAATCTCGGCGATGCAGGGCTGGAGCGTAAGCGAGGCCGCCGCCAGTTCGGGCAGCCGTTCGATTTCGGCCTTGTGGCCGTTTTCGCTCAAGGCGCCGGCGAGCAGGTGGAAGATCATCAACTGCCCCGTATAGGTCTTGGTGGCGGCCACGCTCCGCTCACGCCCGGCGTGGATTAGGAAGGTTTCGTCGGCCAGCTTCGCCATCGAGGATTCAGCCTCGTTCGTGATGGCCAGCGTCGTCGCGCCGCAGCGCTTCGAGTTTTCGAGCGTCAGGTTGATGTCGACGCCCTCGCCCGATTGCGAAATGCCTATGACCAGCGCGCCGCGCAGATCCATTCTGGTCTTGTAAAGCGTGTGGATCGCCGGCGCCGCGAGCGAGACCGGGATGCCCGTCGTCATCTCGATCAGGTAACGCCCGAAGAGCGCCGCGTTGTCGGAACTGCCGCGGGCGACGAGCACGATCAGGCGCGGGCGATCGGCTTTCAAACCCGCCGCGAAGCCTTCGATCTTTTTCGATTCACGCTTGATCGTCCGCTCGATCGCGGCGGGTTGTTGGTGGATTTCATCTAACATCAGGGACATAAAATTCTCCTCCGAAAATGGGACTTATAGGACTTATAGGACTTATGGGACCTATAGGATCTTAGATCCTATAGGTCCCATAAGTCCTATAAGTCCTATAAGTCCCATTGCATGACGCTCACATGGCGCTTTTCATTCTTTCGATGAACCGGGCCAGTTCACCACGCAGCAGCCCCTGATTGAGCGTCACGCCGATCATCTCGGTCGCGCCCTGCAATTCGGCCAGCCTTCGCCTAATCGCTTCGACGTCGACGGCGCCGGCCTGTCGTTGAAACAGCGGTTTGAACACGCCGTCGTCGTAAACCCGCGCCCAGACGCGCAAGCTCCGACGGGCGCGTTCGTCGTAAAGCAGATTCAACGCGCGGTCGAACGATTGTTGCGGATTGTAATTGCGCCAGTCCCAGGCGTAATCGGCGGCGGTCGCAATCGGAAGCATCGAAGCTCGCGGCCCACGCCCGGCGGTTGCGATGAATCCGCCCTCGCCCTCGCCGAGCTTCCCACTCTCGCCCTGCTTCGCGCCTATGAACAAACGCCACGGCTCATCGTCATCAGCCGCGAAATTGTCCCAGACGACGGGACGGCGGGCGGGCGTCGCGCCCCCTGCGCTCGCTTCCGCGCCCGATCCTGCGCTTGAAAGAAAGAATAGAACGTCTTGCGGGATCGCGGCGCTGATCTCTTTCAGGTAATCGCCGCCGGCTTGAGCAGTGGCTGTTACGGCGGGCGCCACGTAAAGCTCGAAATCGGCGCCTGATCGCTTCAACCGCTCGTACACGAGATTGATCAAATTGGCCTGCGCCGAGGCGAGAGTCTTGAATCGCGCGCGGTCTCCGCCGTTTTGCAAGGTCGCGGGCGCGTCATCGAAGCAGAGCGCGAAGCCGCGCGCGCCGAGCGCGGCCATCGCTTCCAATTTGCGAATGATCGCGGCGGCGTCTTCGTCGCTCGAATATGAGATCGAACGTCCCGGCCTGACGGCGTAAACGAACCGTACGAAATTCTCTTCGGCGACGCGCAGCAGTTGTTTGAATCTGTTGAGGTCTTGCCCGGTGTAATCTTGGCGCCAGTCGTCGTCTTTCGGGGCGTAGACGTAACGGTTCATCCGCGCGAGACCGAGGAACCGCAGCGTCTCCAAACGATCTCCATGCGACCAGGGCGAGCCGCTGAAGGCTTCGGCGAGGCCGCGTCGTGCGATCGCCGGCGATTCGCTGATATGAAAATCCTCCGCCAGACGTCCGTCCGCGCCGAGCATCTCCAATTTGCTCAAAGCGTAAAAGACGCCCTGATTCGACGGCGCGGTGATCGTCACGCGGCGCGTATCTCCCTTTCGAGAGCTTGAGATTGCGTAACTCTCCTGCGATCCTTGCGGGCCCTGCTGACCCTGCTGACCCTGCTGACCCTGCTGACCCTGCTGACCCTGCTGACCCTGCTGACCCTGCTGAGAGGATAACTTGATGGTGATATCGACCTCTACAACGTCGCTTCTGAAACGCGCCCAATCAGTCGAGACGAAGCGTCGCGCGATCCGCCCGTCTACGTCCTCGTTTTCCAGAAACCACCTGGCGCGTCCGGGGCCCGGAGAGAGTTCCGGGAAATTGGTCTGCGGGATGTAGACCGATTGTCTGATCTCGGCCTCGGACGTTTTCCGCGTGGGGAGGCGAACCTGCAACCGCTGCATCATCGAGATTTGAAACTGCGCGCGTTCGCCTCCGCTGAGCAGGATCGCGTGGACGTTGTGTCTGAACTGCTCTTTGAAAATCTCCTCGGCGCTCCGTTTGATACGCTCGAAGGCGAAGGCCTCAGCGCGCTCCGTCGCGGCCTCCGGACCATCTGGCAGACGGTCAGGGGCGATTTTCAATTGGCTTTTGACAAAATCGTCGAGCGCGGGGCGAACGTCCAGCGCGTAGGCCCAATCGTTAAGGTAGCTGCTGAAGAGCAATTCGAAATGAGCGCGGTCGAACCGGAGTACGCGGTCAATGTCGTCGCGCATGAATTGGAGGGCATTCAAAAACGCCGACGCGTGCGTGACGGCGCGGATGATCGCGTCCGTCTGAGCGCCGGCGCGCGACCCGGGATCGGACGAAGCGTAAGCGATCAGCTTATCGAGCAGTTTGAGACGGCGCAGCCCGGCGATCAGCGCCTCCTTGCCCTCATTCGTTTCGGAGAGATCGAGGACGGCGCCCTTCACGACGCCGTTTTCGACGCTCCGGGCAATCGCTTCGACGAAGGCGTCACGGTTGGCGTCCGTCGTCCGCGGGGCGTGGACGAAAAGCAACACGTCGGCGCCGCGCGAATCGGATTCGACGCCGCCGGCGGCGTTGATCGTTGCGCCGACGCTCTGGCGCAGCGGCGCGGCCTGGGCTTCGACGGACGAAAAGACCGGGAAGATTTTCGGGGAGGATCCGAACCTGCGATTGAGCATGCGCGATAGCAGGATCATCGTCGCGGCTTCGGCATTCGGTTCAATCGCGACTTTGCCGCTCAACTTCCGCGCGGCGATCTCGTCCGGCAAACTCAAGCGCGACGCGCCGTCGCCCGAAATCAGTAAAAAATCGAGCGTCGAGTCGGCGACCAGATTCAAAGCTGATTGAACCGATCTCTCTGTCGGGGCGGCGGCGAAGGCGTAGATCGCAATCGACGGGCGCAGCGCGCGAATCCATTTGACGAAGTCCAGTCGCCCGCGTTGTGGCGGGCCGCCGGCAATCGCGTCGAGCGAGACTATCACGCCGTCGGCTTCGGCGTAATCGACGCCCTTCGCCCATTCGATCAACGCGTCGGCGTCGGTCATGACGCGCGACGGGGGTGTGATCAGATCGTGATCGGCGACTCGGGCGAGCATTCGCGGCTGTTGCAGCGATTGGGGCCGTTCGTCGCGCGTAATCAGGACGAATTTTCCGGCCAAGTAATCGCGCGCGGCGGGGCGCAAAATCGGGCGGCGCTGCGCGGATGCGAAAAGGGTGTGGGGAGTGAAGAGTGGGGAGTGGGAGACGGAGAGAAAGATAGAGAGAGAGAAGGAGAGAAGGAGAGACAGAGCGACGAAGCGACGGAGCGACTCTCGCCGCTCCGTCGCTTCGTCGCTCCTTCTCTCCTTCTCTCTGTCCCTCCGTTTCTCTATCTTCACTTCGACCGCTCGCCTCATCGGGAGATTAGTTCCTGGGCCTCACTCTGCGCGGCGATGATGGGGAGTGTGATTGAAAGCCGGATTTCAGGCGCTGAAAATCTTCGGTGTTGTTCAGGCCTTTTCGGTCGGAGCCGCGCAGGTATTGGTCAATCTCGCGGCGGGTGTTCGCGGCGCGCTCGCTCGGGGCCGGGTGGCTGGCCAGAATCGAGCCGAGCGCGTCGGGAGAGCTGGCGCTGACTTCCTGAAGTATCTGGAACATCTCGACCATTCCGCCGGTGTTATAACCGGAGTTTTTGAGTTCGTAGAGTCCCAGGTAATCGGCCTCGCGTTCGGCGTCGCGGCTGTGTTTCATTAGAAAACCGCCAGCGATCAGATTGCCAAGCCCCCCGCCGAGGTTCGCCCCGGCCTGTCCGCCAAGAATGGCCCCGCCGATTGTCGCAAGGCCGGCGAGCAGGCCATATTTCTGCGACTTTTTGACGTTCTCCAGCCCGTGGCGGCCTACGATGTGGCCGATCTCGTGGCCGAGCACGCTGGCCAGTTGAGCTTCGCTCTGCGTCGCGGCCAGCAAGCCCGTATGCACATAAACGCGCCCGCCGAGCGTCGCAAAGGCGTTGATCGATTTGTCGTCGACGACGTAGAAATGCCAGGGAATGTTCGGCCTCCCGGAGGCGCGAGCCAGCCGCTGGCCCACGGAATTGACATAGTCGTTGATCGAGCGGTCCTGGACCAGACGAGCCTGTTTTTGAAGCTCCTGGTGAACCTGCTCGGCGAGTTTCATCTCATCCTCTTCGGAGAGGTAACCTTTGTTCGAGTAAGTGCGATTGCGATACTTGTCGTATGCATTCGGCGCTGCGAGCGCGCTGATAAAGAGCGCGCCGGCGATTGCGACAGCCAACATCCTCGGCAAATTACGTGTTCTATTCATCATGATTTCATCCTCCCTTTATTCACTTAGCAAAGCGATTGCATGGGGCAGCAGGCGGGCTATGGCTTGAAGATTTTCACGCGCGCCGCGCACGCTGCCGGGCAGATTGACGATCAACGTCCGGCTGCGGGCTCCGCACACCGACCGCGACAGCGCGCCGAGCGGCGTGATCTTCACGCTCTCGGCCCTCATCAACTCGGCCAACCCCGGCGCCTCGCGTTCGATCACGTCGCGGGTAGCTTCCGGCGTAACGTCGCGCGGGCCGAGTCCCGTTCCGCCGGTCGTCAAGATCAGATTCGCCGCGCCGGCGTCGGCGTAATGCCGCAGCCGCGCCGCGATCCGTTCGCGCTCGTCGGGAAGAATCTCGGTGGCGACGATCTCCGCTCTCAGCGATTCCAACTCGGAGACGACCGCCGGGCCTGACAAATCTTCTCGCTCGCCGCGCGAGGCCGAATCACTAATGGTTAATACCACCGCCTGGATTGTCCGGTTGTTGATTACTGACATAGGGGTACTGAAAGTTTAACGGGTTGAGGCGGGTGATTCAACACGTGGATTGATTTTTGACGAACCCGGCGAAATGGAACGCGGACGACGCGGATGCGGCGGATCAACGCAAATCGAAGATTGAAAACAATCTACGAACATCCGTCGCATCCGCGTTCCATTACCCCAGGTCTACTGACGTTCAATCTCAGAGAGACTGTTGAGCGCGACGCCGGAGCGCAGGCTTTCGATCATTCGTCGCGTGACGACGAACAGCGGCCGGGGCAAATCGTCGAGGTCGTACCAATCCCAACCGTCGCACTTTTCAGGCTCCGCCAACTGCGGTTCGCCGGCGGGCGATTCGCAGACGAAATCTACGTCAATGTAATGCCGCTCGCCGTCTTCGCGTCTAAAAACGTAATTGCCGACCGAGAGCAATTTCAAGTCGGCGATCTCCAGCCCGGTCTCTTCGCGGACCTCTCGCCGGGCGGCCTGTTCAAAGCTCTCGCCGAACTCGATGTGGCCGCCCGGGGCGGCGTAATACCCTTCGCCGTGCGACCCTCGGCGGCGTCCCAACAGCACGCGCCCGCGCCGCATCACCAGAACGCCCATCCCGACTTGTGGTCTTCGATCCATTATCCTCATTTCTGAAATCGTCCCCTGACCGACGTTGGCGTAACTCCAACCATCGAGGGCGAGCGTTTAGAGCGCCGCCATTAAGCGGCGGCGCTCGGGCGCCAAGCCCAGCCGCCTAATGGCGGCGCTCTAAACGCTCGCTTTCGGTGGTCGCAATTTCATTCAACGCGCGGTTATTTAGATTTAGCCCACGCGATCACGCGCTCGTAGAGCCTCTCGTATTGTGGGATCACGATCTCGGTGTTGAACCGTTCGACCGCCCACGCGCGGCCACGCGCGCCCATCCGCCGCCTGTTCTCGCCCGACAGAATCTCGACGGCGCGGTCGGCCATCGCCCGAGTGTCTCCGACCCCGACCAGGTAACCCGTTTCGCCGTCGAGCACGACTTCCGGCAATCCGCCGACGCGAGTGGCGACCACAGGCGTCTCGCAGGCCATCGCCTCCAGCGCCGCCAGGCCGAATGACTCGGTCTCGCTCGGCATCAACAACAGGTCGGAGACCGACAGGTAATCGGCGATGTTCGGAACCTGTCCGGCGAAGATCACGTCATCGGCGACGCCGTAATCCCGCGCCAGGCCGGCGGCGCCCTCACGCTCCGGCCCGTCGCCGCACATCACCAGCCGCGCCCTCACGCGCCCGCGCAATTGGGCCAGAGTGTGAATGCAATCGTTGATGCGTTTGACCGGGCGGAAATTGGAGACGTGAATCAACAGCTTCTCGTCGTTGGGCGCGAGCTTGCGTCGCAGATCTTCGTTTTCGCTCCGCCGGTATTCCTTCGCGTTGATGAAGTTCGGAATCACCTCGACCGCGCAATTGCCGAAAGCGCGGCAGGTCTCGTCGGCCAGGTATTGCGAGATCGCGGTCAGCCCGTCCGATTGCGCGATCGAAAACCGCGTGATCGGCAGGAAGCTTTTGCGCGACCCGACCAGCGTAATGTCGGTGCCGTGCAGCGTCGTGACGAACGGCAGGTAGCGCTTCGATTTGTACATCTCGCGCGCAAGAAAAGCGGCCGTCGCGTGCGGGATCGCGTAATGCATGTGCAGCGCGTCCAGCTTCTCGTTCTCGGCGACCTCGACGATCTTCGACGCCAGCGCCAGGTCGTACGGCGGAAATTCGAAGAGCGGGTAATCGAAAAGGTCGACCTGGTGAAACCGCAACCGCTCGTTCAACATGCACAGCCGCGTCGGCAGAGCGTAACTGATGAAATGGACGGTGTGGCCGCGCTCGGACAACTCGCGGCCCAACTCGGAGCCGACGATCCCGCTGCCGCCGTACGTGGGAAAGACTGTAATGCCGATGTTCATAAGAAGTGGGTAGTGAGTAGTGGGTAGTGGATAGTGGGTAGTGGATAGTGGATGGTGAGTGTCGCTGCCCACTGCCCACTATCCACTACCCACTACCCACTACCCACTCACTCAGGAATACATATTCATCGGTCGCGTCAACAGCGCGACGGGGTCGTCGACGTTCAGCGCCTCTCGGACGAAGAAAGCTTCGCCGCGTTCGACTCCGATCAGCGCGCCGAAATAACGGTCGCGCGCCTCTACCTCGCTCAGGAACGCCTTCGCGCTGACGCGGGATTCCGGCCCCGTCGCCTGCGGGTTGAAGAATTGCGAGGCGTGCGCGCGGATCGCTTCCCATTTGCGCTCGGAAGTTTCGCTGACGTCGACGATGAAGCTCGGCGTGACCGCGCGTGGGAAGAGAAAATACGCTACGCACGAAGGCCGCCACCGCTCCTGGCCCGACTCCTGGTCGTATTTCGCCAAACCGGAGACGTGACAGGCCTCGCGCGCGAGTTGGGAGGCGTGCGCGTGATCGGGATGCGGGTCGTCCCAGAATTGCGTGAAGACCAGGCGAGGTCGCAGCCGCCGCAGCGCCCTGACCAGCTTCACGCGCGACTCCTCATTCGCCCAAACGCGGGCGTCGCCCAGATCCAGATTTTCACGGACTGTAAATCCGAGCAATTGCGCCGCGCGTTCGGCCTCAGCCGCTCGAATCTCGGGCGTCCCGCGCGTGCCCGATTCGCCGCGAGTCAGATCAATCGCGCCCGTCTTGTACCCCATTCGAGCCAGCTTTATGAGCGTGCCCCCGACAGAGATCTCGACGTCGTCCGGGGACATCCCTATCGGCTTCCATTCGCCTCGCCGCACTGCCCCTTTGTTTTCCGACTCGATGAACCTGATGATACCGTCCTCACAAATGATGAAATCTCGATATCCGCATTTATCGTTAGCCCGATCCGCGTGAACGCAATAAGTTTTGGCTGTGATGTCAGAAGCCGAGTATACGTAACCGGAAATCGGACGACCGCCGGCATAATCCGCGTCTATCATCAAACTCTCGGCCAGTTCTTCCAATGTGGCGAAGCGGGAATTGGTAGCGTGGTACTGGGCCTGATAATTATGAATTGTACGCAGCGTTTGGATCGCGGCGCTCTCACGGCCAGCCCTTAGGGAGTGATGAAAGTCGCACGAAGGCAGGCTTGCCATTGTGAGCAGTAAGCCAGGGGCGCTGGCAATGACGCCGAGAATTGCTAGTCGTTTCCCACCGGTCCGGATAGCGAGGAGCATAAATCCCAGGAGCGATGGGATTGAGAAGTAATGTTCCGTGAGCGGTTTTCCGCAAGGGCTGGCCTTGATGTTTTCCATCCACACCCAACCAAGTTCCAGCAGGCCAATCAAACCAAATAGCAACGCCGCGATGGGCAAACCTCTACGTGTTTTGCTTGCGGGAACATCCGTCTGCATCTGTTTATCCTCTCAGAAAAGGGTAGGGCAAACTCCCAGGGAGTTTGCCCTGCCCTCGCGCCGCGAATTTCATTATTTCTAGTCGCCGCGACCGGCATGAAGGCTCTGGTGGAAAACCACTAGCGGGAATAAAAGGAAGAGTCGAGCGCGGCGCCTTCCCCGCGCTTCACCAAGTCGGGAGTCTTCGATTCGACGAAGTGAATGATCCCGTCTTCGCAGACGACAAAATCACGACTCGCGACGGCGGGGGCGGATCTGACCGCGTGAACGCAGTAGGTTTTTTCGGAAACTTCAGAAGATGAGTAGACATAACTGTTGAGCGCAATCCCGCCCACATAATTTTTATCGAGAAGTCCCGCTTCCACCAACTCCTCGAGTGTGGTGAATCGAGAGTTCATCGCACTGAACTGCATTTCATTATTGTGAATGGCTCTCAATGAATTGAGGGCTGCGCTTTCCCGCATATGTCTGATGTCCTCATAGAATTTCGGAACCGCGATCGCCGCAAATAGGCAGACCGTCGCCGTCAGCAAAAGCGAGACGGCGCTGGTTATGATTCCGGCAATGGCCATTCCCTTACCTCCGTGAGTCGCCGGCTCCTTCTTGATCCTGTTCAATGCAATGGAGCCGAGCACAATGGCCATGATGGCTCCGACTCCCAACAGACCAAGGGTCGGAATGCTGATAATGCCCAGAACGAGAGACGCGACAGCCAACCCATTGCGCGTTTGCCGCTGCGGTTGGATGTCCGAGTAGCTAGCTGACATAAACACACCCCCTGGGGTCGGCTGAGTGAATTTCGTCCGAATGGGTGATAGAGGCGGCCAGCGCTATCGCTTTCATCTCGACAGCGCGGGCCGCCCTATTTTTCCGAAGAGTGGATGATCGAGAGATCGAGCGACGTGGGCGACTATTTAGCGCTAGTTCCTGCGGCCGCCCCGGCGCCCGCAAGCGGAGTGCCTTCGCCGTGAGGAATCGGGTTTGGGGACTTCGACTCGACGAAGCGAACAGTGCCGTCTTCAATCACGTTGAAATCTCTCGACGCGGTGGTTGTGGCCAGCCGAGTCGCCTGGACGCAGTATTTATCCTGAGTGACTTCGGGAGAGGACGTGTAAATATAACCGCTCACCGGAGTGCCGTTTGCGTAGTTTAAATCAATTTGTCCGGCCTCGTTGAGTTCTTTAAGCGTGCCGAACCTCTGTTTTGTCGCCTGGTACTGGGCCTGGCTATTGTGAATTGTCCTTAGAGATTGGATTGCGGCGGATTCACGACCGGTCTCCAGAGTCTTAAGAAACCTGGGTATCGCCACGGCGGCCAGAATGCCGATGATCGCTACCACGATCAGCAATTCTGTAAGCGAGAAACCCGCTTGCGCGCGACGGAAAGATCTCTTGCGCTTCATAACAGTTTTAAACTCCTTCCTGGATTAAACGTTTGAGGTCTTCAGGGTATTTCAATCGCCCTTTTGAAACGACGGAACTTCGAGCGGGTTCCAAATATTACTACAGAGGCGTCGGCGTGAAAAACCAGGCTGTCCGTTCCCCACTCCCTTCATTTGCTCGGCCTAGGAATTAATCCGAGATTCTGCGCGTACATCTTCAGCGCGAGCGCCAGAGCCAGGATCGAAAGGATCGTCCAGGCCGAGGCCCAGATGATGGCGGGGATCATTGTCGCCTCCTGCATATTGACCGCGTCGCTATGCAGGTTGGTGGTGGCCGAGATCAGGAAGAGCGTCTTCAGGTCGTAAAGCGCGTTCAAGCAGCATTGCACGGCGAGGAAGCTCAGGAAGAAATGCGCCGATCGCGCGCTCCATCCAATCGCCACCCATATCAGAAGGCCGGTCAGCGCAATGCCGATGAAGAGGCTGAACGGGTCGTAGGCGAAGAAGCCCGTCAGAGTCAGAATGATCGCGGCGGTGACAGTCAGCACGGCCTTCGCCCTGCCGCCGTCATGGAGCAGCGTCAGCAATCCCGCGCCGTAAGCCGTGGTGGCCAGATAACCCGCGCTCGAGATCAACAACGACAAGCCTCCAGCAGTGTACGTCTCGCCGGCGCCGTTGGCGTGAATCACCAAGCGGTCGACCCGTCCGAGCGTCAGCAGCGCCGCAAGCGCGTGCCCGCCTTCATGAATAAATGTAACGAACAGGCGCAGCGGGCGGACTAAAAACTCCCCGAAGGGCACGTACGAAATCACAATGGTCAGCGCCGTCGCCACGAGCAGGAACCCGATAGACTCTTTGTGGTGTTTGTGTAACGTTTTTGGCATAAACCTCAATACGATGGAACCGGCCCGATCGGCGCCGCAATTCAACAGAAAAATACCAGCCGTCATAAAAATCCGGCGCCAGATGACACGACCATTAATCCGCATGAACGGCCTAAACGCAATGGCGCCAGAGCTTTTTGCAAAACGACGCCGCGGGCACGCCGATTGAAAAGCCATGGTCAGTGAAAATCGCCCTGGGGTCATCCCTGGGATCATCATGGATGGGACATATGGGACTTATAAAACTGATAAGTCCCATATGTCCTATAAGTCCTAAAGGTTCCATTTATGACAGCGATTTTCCGCATGAGGTCTTTATGTCTCCGAATCTGATCACGTTATTCAGAGTCGCCCTGGCCTTCGTTTCGATCGCGCTCTTCCGGGCCGGGTCGTATGCGAGCCTGGCGGCCCTGATTTTATTGGTCGTCGCGCTGGCGCTGGACGCGGTCGACGGTTTTGTGGCGCGGCGCAGGCGCCGCGCGAGCGACGCCGGGGCGGCTTTCGACATCGCGGCGGACCGGATAGTCGAGAGCGTCTTCTGGATTTATTTCGCGGCGGCGGGACTGGTCACGTTCTGGCTTCCGGTGATTGTGATTGCGCGCGGCGCCTTGACCGATTTCCTGCGCGCCATAGCGTACAGGCAAGGCCAGACGGCTTTCGGCGAAAAGACGATGATGCGAACGTGGTGGGGCAGGGCGCTCACGGGGTCGCGCGCGAGCCGGGCCGCTTACGGCGCGGTCAAAAGCGCGGCGTTCTTCGCGCTCGGATTGTGGCTGACTCTCGCGAACCTGCCCGAATGGCGGGCGATCATCGCCGACCAGGCCGACGCGTTGATGAACGTTGTGCGAGCGGGGGCCGTCGGCCTGGCCGTCTCCACGGCGGTTTTCTGCGTGGCGCGCGGCGTCCCGGTGATTATCGAAGGACTCAGATTCTTCCGCGGAGACCTGAAAACAATTTGACCTGCGCCTCCGGGTCAGCGCCGCTCGCGGCGCTGACCCGGAGGTCGGAGGCTCAGGTCGAAACAATTTGAGAGATGAACAACCAAAAAATTGCGGCGATCTTCGACGTCGACGGCACGCTCATCGCCGGCGCGACGCTCGAACGAATCTTCATCAGATTTCTGCGCCGGCGCGGCGAATTGGGCTGGCGTGAAATGCTCCGCTGGCTCGGCGCTGCGGCGAAAGCCGCCGCCAGGGGCCGCCTGCGGTTGAAGGCGATAAAAGCCTACCTGCGCGGCAAAGATTCGACGCGCCTCCGGCGTCTGGCGCGAGAGTGCTTCGAGAACGAGGTCGAGCCGCGTCTTTCGCCGGAGGCCGTCGGTCGGCTGCGCTGGCACCAGAGCGCCGGCCATCTCATCATCCTGCTTTCGGGCACGCTCGACCTGCTTCTGGAGCCGCTTGCCGAGCGGCTGGGCGTTTACGCGCGCGTCGGTTCGGAGCTTGAAGTCGAGGACAGGCGCTTCACGGGGCGCATAGCGGGCGCGCATCCGTTCGGCGTGACCAAAGCCGAATGCCTGGCTGCCATCAATCGCGCCAACCGCTTCGACCTGAAGCGGTCATTCGCTTACGCCGACAGTTTTGCCGATCGCCACCTGCTGGCGATGGTAGGCCATCCCGTGGCCACCAACGCCGACGCGGCGCTGCGAAAGATAGCCGAGTGCAGAGGCTGGATGATCGAATATTTCGCCTAACACGAGGGGACGAGGGTCGAGGATCGAGGATCGAGGATCGAGAATGGAAGTTCGAGGATGGAAGATTGAGGATCGAGGATCGACGCTCGCATCGGAGGTTGAAGATCGGGGGTCGAAGCCCGGATCGATCCTCGATCCTCGATCCTCGATCCTCAATCATCGATCCTCGATCTTCGTGAACGCCGCGGACCGGCTCACGCTCGCCTATCTCGTTTTTACAACCACGCTGATCATCGTTTGCCGGCGGAACATCCCGCAGTGGGCGACTCTCATCGCCATTCATCTCGGATTGATCGTGATGATCGTCAGTCTGGCTTATGCGCGCAAACGTTCGCTTCCCGTCCTCGGCCTTCTCAGCCACTGGTATCCGACGCTGATCTTTCTCTTCTTCTTCGAAGAGATCGGCCTGACTGTTCATGCGATCTTTCCGGGCTGGTTCGACGAGAATCTGATCAAGGCCGATTACGCGGCGTTCGGCGTTCATCCGACGGTGTGGTTGGAGGGGTTCAGCAATTACTGGCTGAACGAGTACATGCAGCTCGCCTACACGTGCTACTTTTTGCTGACGATCGGACTCGGCGCGTATCTGTGGATTAGCGGCAGGCGCGAAGATTTCGCCGTCTTCATCGCCTCGACCTGCGCGGCTTATTATCTTTGCTACGTCATCTTCGTCCTCTTTCCCATCGAAAGCCCGCACCATACGCTGCGCCATCTGCAGCGTGTGGAACTGGCCGGCGGGCCGTTCACCGCCTTCATTAACCTGATCGAAAAACACGGGCGCGTTCACGGCGGCGCGTTCCCGAGCGGCCACGTGGCCGGTTCGGTCGTCGCGCTGATCTCGGCCTGGCGATTCGCGCGTCGCGCCGGGTACTGGCTGACGCCGCTCGTGTTGAGCGTCTGCGTGGCGACCGTCTACGGGCGATACCATTACGTGATGGACGTTTTCGCCGGAATATTGATGGCCGTGATCGGCGTTTGGCTGGGCCAGAAACTCTGCCCATTGAATCAGCGCCGCGAGCGGTACTGATTCATCCGAAAGGATCGAATCATGAAACTACTTCGCTATTTTCAAATCGCCACAATCACTTTAGCGCTGGCGTTAGGAAACAACGCGACGGCCTTTTGCCAATCCCCGCAAAACCCCACCTCCCCGGTTCAAAATGTGAAAGACCAGGTTCAGAAGATCGGCGTGGCAAAAAAAGTCACCGTGATACTGCTCACTGGCAAGGAGTATTACGGCGCGATCAGCAAGATCGAGCCGGACAGGTTCGAAATTGACGAAGTGGACCTGAACCGATGGATGGAGTTCGATTACAAAGATGTGAAGAAGGTGCGAAAGGGATACGGTGGACGAGGCTTCGGCGGGAAACGTGTAAACCCGCGCCACAATTTGATCGCCGGGATCGCAGTCGTGGGTCTTTTATTCGGTATAGCGATTATAACCGCCACTCATACAAAATGAATGACCTGTCAAGCGTGAACTCTGTGCCGCCGCCTGGGGACAATTCCATATCCCAAGCCTCGATCGTGGTGGGTCTTGAAGCGCCGGCCATTCTGTTTCATGGGATTTCATTCGGCAGATGGAGTGAAGAAAACACTCTTGTCCTGGGCCTGCTTTCCTCGGCGACCTTCTGGGCTATGTTCGGGCTGACTTTGGCCACAATCTCCAGATTGAGGCGGTTAAGCGCGTCGCTCTAGAAATCCTTTGGGTGGGCGGGGCGTCAGGCGGTACGGTACGGGGAGCGTGAGCGACCTGAGCCTTGATCAATAGGCCTCATGATCTATGCTCAGGTCGCTCACGCTCTCCGTACCGTACCGATGGTCAACCCGCAACTCCTAAAGACGCGACGTAGTTTGTCGTCTGATTGGAAATACTCTACGATGCCCAAGCGTGAGAACTTTGATTCTACACATTCAAATTGCGCAAAGGACAACGCAAACACATGCCAGGCGAATTGTTTGAGACACTGCGTCAGCTTTCAGCGAACAATCCGTTTTTGAAATTTATGGGGATGGAGTTGTTGGACGCCGGCGAAGGTTGGGTGAAGATGAAGATCGCTTTCCGCCCCGAATTCCTGCAGCCGCTGACGGTTCACGGCGGCGCCACTTACAGCCTGGCCGATTCGGCGGCGGCGCACGCGCTGATGACAATGATCCTGCCCGACCAACGTCCGACCACCGTCGAACAGCGCATCAATTTTCTGAAAGCGGTCAGAGATCAGGACCTCTATTGCGAAGCCCGGATCGTCCACCTCGGCAAGACGCTGGCTTACGCCGAGGCGACAATCACCGCTGAGGACGGGACGCTGGTGGCCAAAAGCGCGGCGACGCTGATGAGACTGGATAGAGTCAGAAGACAAGGAGAAGTGGAGACAAGGGGACAAGGAGAGTAGTAGAAAACTTCCTTGTCTCCACTTCTCCTTGTCCCCTTGTCTCCCCCTCTTCTCTTCTCACGCCTTCGGAAACTCCCACGACCCTCGATACTTACGGCTAAGGTGGTTGTTGGCCTCGGCGTCGTTGACGACCTGTTCTGTCGCGCCGTCCCACTCGATGCTGCGGCGCAGCTTGAGCGAGAGCATCCCGAGCAAGGCGACGTTTGTCGAGTAGTGAATCTGTTCGATGTCGCTGACGGGTTTGCGTCCCGTTTTGATCGCGTCGAGGAAGTCGGCCCACAGTTCCTTGATGTTTTGGTCGTCGGGCTTATTCAGTTTAGCGTCTTCGTGGATCACCGGGTCTTTTGCGTTCACCGGGTAAAAGGTCCAGCCGTCAAGCCAGCCCATGTGAAAGGTTCCGTTGGTCCCGTAAAAATAACAGCCGACGGCCTGTTGCGGATGCGTCTTTTCGGCGTTGTTTCCAGAAAAGCGGCGGTGCTCCCAACTGACGGTGAATTGGTCGAATTCGTAAACGGCCACCTGATGATCAGGCGCGTCGGTCGTTTGAGCCTCTTTCGTGTTCACAATGGGGCCGGCGATCGGACGGCCACCGGTTGAAAAGATTCGCTTCGGGTATTTCTCGTCGGTGATCCAAAGAATCTGATCCAGCCAGTGAATGCCCCAATCGCCGAGCGTGCCGTTGGCGTAATCGAGAAAGTTGCGGAAGCCTCGCGTGTGAATGGCTTTGTTAAAGGGGCGCTGTGGCGCGGGGCCGCACCACATATCCCAATCCAACCCCTTCGGCGGCTCTTCGTTGGGCCTCGGTTTTTCGGGGCCGCCGCCGTAATGCACGAACGCCCGCACCATCCCGATCTTTCCCAGCTTGCCCGACTTGATGAATTCGCGTCCCGAAACGTTATGAGGGGAAATGCGCCGGTGTGTGCCGACCTGCACGACGCGTTTGGCGGCGCGGGCGGCGTTGACCATCGCGCGCCCCTCTTTGATCGTATGGCCGATGGGCTTTTCGACGTAGACGTGCGCGCCGGCGTTGACGGCGGCGATCATGTTGAGCGCGTGCCAGTGATCGGGCGTGCCGACGATCACGATCTCCGGCCTCTCCTTCTGAAGCATTTCGCGGTAGTCCTTGTATTTTTTCGGTTGATCGCCGGAGAGTTTTTCGACCTCGGCCGCTGCCGGGTTCAACTGGTTTTCGTCAACGTCGCACATCGCGACGACGGTCGACTCGCCCGCGGCCACCGCCTCGCGCAGTATGTTCATTCCCCACCATCCGCCGCCGATGAGCGCGGTCCGGTATTTTTTGTCTTTCGATTGAGCGTGGACGAAAGGCGCCGGGAACAGAGTCGCGGCGGCCGACGCTTTAAGAAAATCACGACGGTCGGTCAGCTTAGTCTTCATAGGCTTCACCAGAGTTGTTGACGTGTTGTAGGTTGTTTTTGAATAGCGAAGCGTCCACTACACCTAAACGCTGTGGTAAAGAGCCGCCCCGCGTTGCAAGTGGAGGATCCTCGCGCAAAGAAGTTGAAGCATGAACAGGCGCATTCTTTGCTGCTGAGAGGTTTCAGTCAAGGCTCCAAACGCCAAGTAGACAGTGATAACGAATCTCAGCCGCACGATTTTGCATGGACGGCATGCCATATCGTGTAGAGGCCCGCTGACGATAACTTATTCAATCGGGTGAAGTCTCCGCAAATCAGCCCCGCCCGATCAAATAGCGATCCCGTGGGGCGGCATAAAGGTTGCAGCATTGCATAGACAGTCCCCTTATGTTCTTTCTCTCGCCTACAAAGTCACGAATAACAATTTCGGGACGAACCCGAAACTGCGCGGAGGTGATTATGACGATATTTCAAAAGGCTCCGGGTAAGCTCCCCCGCCGCCGCGTCTGTCTGGCAGCGACAGCAGTCATGTTTTTAGTCGCGCTCTGTTCGCTGGCGCTGGCCGACGACCCCATCTTTCGCGTCGCTCGAATCGGCCTTGTCGATGGCGAAGTCAGCTATCAGCGATCCAACAGCTCAGGCGACTCGGGAAAAGACTGGTTCGACGCGACTCTCAACCTGCCACTAGAGGAAAACGATCAACTTTATAGCGGCTCGGACGGCAGGGCCGAAATCCAACTCAGCGGGCGCAACGTCGTCCGCATCTCGCGCGACACCAACCTGCGCTTCACACAATTCAGCCCCGGCGCGATTCAGATGGCGCTGCCCATAGGCACGGCCTATTTCCGAATCGACAGCCTCGACAAACGCCAGTCCGAGGTCGTTGACGCGAACGACGCCGGAATCAACGACCCGCTCTATTTCGAAGTCGACACGCCGACCGTCGCCGTGACTTTCGTCAAAGAGGGCGTTTACCGCATCAACGTCGACGAAGACGGCTCGACCGAGGTCATCGTCCGCCAGGGACAGGCCGAAGTCTTTGGCCAGGAGATCGGGACGGTAGTCGTTAAAAAAGGCAAGAGGGTCGTCGTCGAGGGCCACGACGATCTTTACCGACTCAGCGGACTCGAAGATAAAGACGATTGGGATCGGTGGAACGAGGGGCGCGACAACGGCCTCTTCTCCGGCGTGGATTCGTCTAACAGCGCGCGTTACGTACCGGTCTCGGTTCCGGGCGTTTACGACCTGGACAATTACGGCGAATGGATCGATACGCCCGACTACGGCAGTATGTGGCGCCCGCGCGGGGTCGCCGCCGACTGGGCGCCTTATCGTGACGGTTGTTGGCGATGGTTTCCGTCGTACGGCTGGACGTGGATTTCCTATGAGCCGTGGGGCTGGGCGCCGTATCACTACGGGCGATGGGCTTACGTGCGCGACCGCTGGTGTTGGGCGCCGGTCGTCAACGTCGGCCCGATCATCGCCTGGCGCTGGCGGCCGCATCATGTGGTCTTCTTCGGATGGGGTGGGAGTTACAACCGCGGCTATCGCGACGGGTATTACGACGGTTACTGGAAAGGATTCCGCGACGGGCGCTACGGATGGCTGGGCTGGTGCCCGCTCGGGCCGCGCGATCGGCATTACGGGCCGAGGGACAACGCGCCCCGCCTCGAAGCGCTCGGGAATTTTCACGCGCCTGGCGGCGTTAGCGGGATGGACGCGCGCAGGTTCGCCGGCGGCCGTGCGGCGGTCTCGCGCGACGCGCTGAACGCTCCCAGGGGAGAGCTAATCGCTCACCTTCGTGGCGAGAGGGACGGCGGACGAAGCCGCGAGAGGGACTTCGCCGCGCCGGCTTTCGTGCGAAATGAAGACCTGAAGCCGATGCAGTCGACGGCTCCGACTCGCTCCGACGTGGTCGCGCGCGGCAGATTCGCGCGAAAGATCGAAGCGCCGATTGTATTTCGCCGAACCCTGGGCGGCGCCACGCCACCCGGCTGGCGCCAGATCCGTGAAGGCAGGTCGCGCGACGGCCAGACGACGCCCGCGCCGGTCGGACAAGGCGGCGATCCGAACCGGTCTGCGCCCACACGCATTTCAAACGATCGGATCGAACGGCCTCCACGCACTCCCGATTACAAACGGCCTGAGCGCGTAGACGCGCCGCCGCCTTCTCGAGAGTCAAGGGAGCCGAGAGAGACAGACCGTACTCGATCTGAACGCGGAATCGACCGCGACAATAAAAACAACAATCCGCCGCGCGATGAGGCGCCTTCGCGCAGTGAAAGGCGATCCGATGACGACCCGCGACGTGACGGCTCCCCCGAGTGGAAGCGCGGCGAGCGGCGCGAAGAGCCTCACGATCCGGCTAAGCCTCGAGAAACGCCCCGAGATGACCCGCCGCGTGGCAGTTCGCCTCCGCGAAATGATGACGCTCCGCGACGCAACGATCCGCCCGAGTGGAAGCGCGGCGAGCGGCGCGAGGCGGATCATGATCAAGGCCGGCGCCGAGAGATGCGCCGAGCCGACCAGCCGTCGGGCGACAACTCGCCGCGAGAGATGCGCCGATCTGACCCGCCGCGAAGCGATGACACGCCGCGCCGTGACGATCGGCCCGAGTGGAGGGGCGCCGAGCGGCGCGAAGAGCCTCACGATCCAGCCCCGCGTCGAGAGACGCGCCGAGATGATCCGCCGCGCGACAATTCGTCGCATCGAGAGACGCGACAAAATGATTCGCCGCGCGACAGTTCGCCGCCGCGAAGCGTCGAGCGGGCGCCATCGCCGCCGCCTCAAAGCCCACCGGCGCGCGCGCCGGAGCGGCCTTCGTCGCCTCCAGCCCGCGAAAGCTCTTCGCCACGCAATTCGGAAAGGCCACCCGAACGCTCAGCGCCGGAACGCTCAGCGCCTACGCGCAGGCCAAATAATCAATAGCGGCATGCGCGATACGGCTGGGGCGCGATTGCTCGCCGAAAACGAACATGCCAGCCAGTGCTGGCTGGCATGTTCGTCAGAGCAGTTATCAAATGGATAAACGGGTTCATAGAACGCGGATGACGCAGATAGAGCGGGTTGACACCGATTTTTTGGGGTTTTATCCACTTGCCGGGAGCGCGCTAGCGTATGGAGTGCGGCGGAAGTCATCACCGCTTCATTGAGATCACGGTCTCGCCGGGCAATGACGGTTCAAACAGGGTCAGCCTTTCGTCTTCGACCATCGGGCCGGTGACTTTGAATATCTCCTGCAGCCGCGGGTCGGACGCGAGCTTCCGCCACTTCTCGTCGAACTCCGCGACGGAATCGAACTCCCACAATTCAAGGTATTCCTGCGCGTCGCCGACGACGCTGCGCCAAATGCCCCAGAACCTGAATCCGTGCTCGCGGATCAAGGGCAGCGTCCGCTCGGCGAATGTCCGGTCGTATTCGGCGACGTGATGCGCGCGCAATTTGTATGAGATTTTTAGTAGTACCATATGTAATTGCGGATTGCGGATTGCGGATTGAAGAGAGCTTCCAATTACGCTCTCCGCTTTTTGCGATTTCAGATTGCCGATTGAGATTCAAAAAATCCGCAATCCGCAATCCGCAATCCGCAATCAAAATCCCTTTTGAATCACCCTCTCCATCGCCTCGGCGAAGATGTCCACTTCGCTGAGGGTGGTGTAAACGTTGGGCGTGACGCGCACGCCCTGGAACTCCGGATGTTTAATCGGAGTAGTGATGATCCGATACTGGTCGAACAGATATGCGGACAACTTCGCCGGGTCGACGCCCTCGACGTCGACCAGGGCCAGTCCGCACGATTGTTTCGGGTCGTAACTGGTCAGTATCTTCACGCCCTTCTGGCCGTCGAGCCGCTTCGCCCAACGGTGGAAGAGGAAACGCAGGCGGGCTTCCTTGCGCTCGGGGCGGATGCCTTCGTGGAAATTAAGCGCCTCGTTGATGGCGAGCGCGTTCGCCGAAGGGTGAGTGCCGATCTCCTCGAACTTTCGGATGTTGGCGCCGTTCTTCTCATCCGAAGCCATCAGCGACCAGAGGCCGGGGATTTTCGCCTTTCGAACATAGAGGAAGCCCGTGCCGAACGGCGCCAACAGCCATTTGTGCAAACTCGTGCCGTAATAGTCGCAGTCCAGATCGGCGTGGTTGTACGGGAAATGCGCGAAGGCATGCGCGCCGTCAACTATCGCCTCGATGCCGCGCGCGCGCGCCAGTTGGCAGATGCGCTTGACCGGATAGATCTGCCCGCTCAGGTTGGTGATGTGGCAGAAATGGATGACGCGAGTGCGCGGCGTGATGTTGCGCTCGAAGATCTCGGCGATCTGATCATGGCCGGCCGGCGGAACGGGGATGGAGATTTTTTTGACGACGATCCCTTCGCGCCGCTCGCGCTGCCGCCACGTGGTGAGCATTCGCGGGTAATCCTGGTTGGTGGTCAGAACCTCGTCGCCCGGTTTCAGATCCAATCCGAGTTGGCAGATTTCCAGCGCCTCGCTGGCGTTGCGCGTGACGGCGATCTCTTCCATGTCGCAGCCGAACGCGAGCGCGAGGCGACGGCGCACGCTTTCGATCTGCGGGTCGAGGACGCGCCACATCGAGTAGACGGGCGCGTTGTTCGAGAATTCCAGATAGCGTCGCATCGCTTCCTGCACGACGCGCGGGCTCGGACAGACGCCGCCGTTGTTGAGATTGATCAGCGTGCGGTCTACGGTGAAGGCATGCTGAATCTCGAACCAGAAATCTTCGTCTCCGGCCACGTCATCGGCCCCGCGGCCCGAAACGAAACGCACGGCGTCGAGCGCGCGCGCCATCCCATTCTCGTTGAAACTCGCCGTGGCCGCGCCGAGCGCCGCCGCGCCTTTCAGAAATGATCGTCGAGTGAACATGATTCGCCTCCTTAGAAAAGGGTAGGGCAAACTGGCAGTTTGCCTGGTTTTTCCGAAAGACCGCATCGAAGGAATCAAGGCAAACTGCCAGTTTGCCCTACCCCCTCGCCTCGCTTTTTATTGTTTCCATGCGCCTCAACGTCACATGAAGACTCCTGCGGAAAATGTCTGACAAGGATGATTTATTGAACCCCGGCAGGCAAGGACGCCTGCGCATCCGGGGTGTCCAGCATCTCAGAAACCGTTTTGAACGAATATCCTTTGCCCTTCAATCCGGCGATGACGCCCTTGACAGCTTTGAGTGACTCGCTTCGGCCCATCACGTGAAGCAGGATGATCGAACCTGGCTTGGTCTTCTCCATCACGTGCGCGACGATTTTGTTCGAGTCGGCTGCGATCTCGGGATAAGAATCGGGTTCGACATCCCACGTGATCGTCTTGCGTGAAGTTCTGGCCAGAAAATACGGGAGCAGGATCAGCTTCTTACAGAACGGCGGTCTGAAATGTATCGTCGATTGATACCCGGCCTGACGAATCAGTTGATCCGTGCGCTCGATCTCGGACTCGATGAACGACGGGGTCTTCAAAACCATTCGTTGGTGCGAATAGGTGTGATTGCCCAACTCGTGTCCCGCCGCGACTATTTTTCGCCCCTCTTCGGGATTGCGTTCGAGGTTAGCGCCGATGACGAAGAACGTCGCTTTAACGCCCGCTTCGTTCAGGATCGAAAGAACCTCTTCGGTCACGCCGGGGGTCGGCCCGTCGTCGAAAGTCAGGGCGACGACCTTTTGCCGCGTGTTTACGCGCGAAACGATCTCACCGAAGAATTGGAACGTTCTGGACTTGCTGACCTTATAGGCGGCCGTTGTCGCGGCTACGACCGCGACAACGATTACCAGGAGCGGCTTCAACCATTTATTGCGCATCTTCTGTTCGCCGGATGAATCAGCGGCGGCGCCGATTCGAGGATTGATTTGACGATGTTACAATTGAACGTGGGCGATACTACTACCGCGCTTTTCCGCGATCAAGAAGATCAAAATGGTCGAAGAGATTCAAGCCAAATCAATCCTCAACCCGACGGGCGGCTTCCTGGCCACCTACACGCATTCGCTCAACGCCTATCAGGGCTGCGCGTTCGGCAAGAACTCGTGTCCGTATTGCTACGTGCGCGCGATGCCCGTTCAGAGATTTTCAGGCCGTCCCTGGGGCGAATGGGTGAAGGCGAAGGTCAACGCGCCCGAATTGTTGAAGCGGGATTTGGAAGCCGCGAAGCGCAAAGGGACGTTCGGAAATCTGCGGATTTTCATGAGCACGGCGACCGATCCATATCAGGGCGCCGAGGCGCGGCTGAAACTCACGCGCGGGATTCTCGAAGTGTTCGCGGGGAGCGGCGATTTCGGATTTCTGGTCGTGCAGACGCGCTCGCCCTTGATCGAACGCGACATTGAAACGCTCGTGCGGCTCGGCTCGCGCGTCGCCGTCAGCTTCACAATTGAAACCAACCGCGAGGAAGTGCGGCGACAGATCACCCCCGCGTCGCCGTCCGTTGAACGCCGCCTGACGACGCTGAATCGATTGACCCGCGCCGGATTGAAGACGCAGGCCGCGATCAGCCCCGTCCTGCCGTGCGACCCGGAAATCTTCGCCGAACTGATCGCGGCGCGCGCCTCTCGCGCCGTGGTTGACACGCTGATCGACGGCGACGGCGCGGGAGGGAGGCGGAGCGCCGAACTCGGGATGCCGCAATTGCTGCAATCGCTCGGCTACGGGGGGTGGTTGAAAGGCGATGCGCACTTGCCTTTGCTGGAAGCCTTGCGCGACCGGATGGGGGCGGACCGCGTCGGGTTCAGCCAGGAGGGGTTTAACTTGCTTTAAACAGCGCCGGACGTATAAACGGTACCTAAATCAGACCACGTAAGATTAGTACGGATAGTCAACCGCAGAGGGCGCAAAGGCGCGCAGAGAAAGATCAAGACTGGTTTTTCTCTGCGTACCTCCGCGTCCTCCGCGGTTGGATGTCCCAATCCTGGTTGCTCTGATTTAGCGTAAGCAAGCAGTTGACCCTGCATATGGCTACTTGTGTATATGCGGCGTTTTTTTTTTTGCTTTGGCCTGTGGCGGCGAGGCTATGGTATTATGCGCGCGATGGAAATATCCCCACTTTCAAATCGAGTCCAGTAACGTAAGCCCCGGAAAGTATTCGGGCTTGCGCTTTTTGAATTCCCTGGGTGGGTCGTTTCCAGCGACGCCTACTCACTAGCATCAACGGTGATGCGCCGTCAGGCAGTTTTCGGCTTGCGCAATCGGTGATTAGAGAGCAGGAAGTGATAATCCTAGAAGCAGCTCTGCCAGTTGTCTTGTCAGTTTGCCCGTTCTTGTTTGCTAGCTGAGTGACGATAGCGTTAACCGGAGACCGTTTCCGCCCGCCAGCCTGCTTCGTTAAGTTCGAGGAAAACCTATGGCAGTCAGATTGTATGTAGGTAATTTGCCTTTTAGCATCTCGGAGGCGGAGGTGGAGGAGATGTTCAGGCAGATCGGCGTAGTCGAATCAACCAATCTGGTAACAGATCGTGACACCGGGCGTTCACGTGGGTTCGCCTTTGTCGAGATGGATTCGCGCGAGGCGGCGGAGGCGGCGATTGCAACTCTAAACGGCCGCGAGATTGATGGACGAGCTTTGACCGTCAACGAGGCCCGTCCTAGGGAGGATCGCGCGCCGCGCGGAGGCGGCGGGCGCGGATTCGGCGGAGGCGGCGGACGTGGTGGATTCAACCGTGATCGGGGCGGGCGCGGTAATCGTTACTGAATGTCAACGACAACCATGCGGATGCGGCGGTTCAACACTGAAAATCAGTTTTGACACCGCCGCATTCGCTTTTGCGTCCTACCGACTCAGAATGCATGAAAAATATATCTCGCCAGATAGCGCATCTGCGCCGCGAATACGTCTCTCAACCCTTCAATGAAAGCCAGGTGGCCGGCGACCCGGTCACTCAGTTTAAAAAGTGGTTCGATGAAGCCGTGCGCTCCGAGCAACCCGACGCCGAAGCAATGACGCTTTCGACCGCTACGCCCGATGGGCGCGTGGCCGCGCGCGTCGTGCTCTTGAAGGGCTGCGACGAGCGCGGCTTCGTATTCTTCACAAATTACGAGAGCCGCAAGAGCCGCGAGATGATGGGCAATCCTCATGTGGCTCTGACGTTCTATTGGCACACGCTTCACAGGCAGGTCAGAATCGAGGGCGCGGCCGAGAAAGTGGCGCCGGATGAATCCGAAGAATATTTTCAGACCCGCCCTCGCGGCAGCCAGATAGGAGCCTGGGCCTCGCCACAAAGCGAAGAGATCAGCGACAGGGAGGAGCTTGAACGCAGAGTGGGCGAGATCGAGGCGCGATTCAAAGACCGTCCGATCAACTGCCCGCCCTTCTGGGGCGGCTTTCGTGTAAGACCTGAAAGGATCGAGTTCTGGCAGGGTCGTGAGAACCGCTTGCACGACAGAATTCTATATACCTTGCGCGACAACGAGTGGCGAATCTCTAGACTAGCGCCCTGATGGGGGAGCGAGGGAGCGGGGGAGCGGGAGAGCGAGGGTGCGAGAGATTTTCTTGGGACGCCGCACTTCTCTTTGTTTTCGACTCTCGCTCCCTCGCTCCCTCGCTCCCTCCCTCGCCCCGTCTCAATCAGGCCGGCAGCAACCCCTTGATCTCCCGCACGACGCGTTGGACCTCTTCCTGGTCGGCGAGCGCTATCATAAAGAATTTATACCCCTCGCTGATGCAGACCACGCCGTTGGCGAAAAACCAGATTCCATTCAGCAAAGGGTTGGCGCCGAGGATCAGGCTGACCGGAAACCCAGTGACGGTCGCGCCTGAAAAAGCCGCGCCGATGAGCGAAGCTCCCGCCGCGACACTGAACGTCCCGAGCAGGGGCGCGCCGACGTATTTCGTCAGGTTGCGCTGGAACTCTATGCGACTACGTTCGGCCTCGTCGAGCTGGCCTTCCGCGAGCATTCTCTCCTGTTCTTTAAGGTAGTCGTTATATTTTTCAGTCAACTTGCGAAGGCCGATTATGGGGAGCGCGCTGTGAAAGAACCAATTGTTGGCCGCGCCCGCGCCCAAGATCGTCACGCCGAGATTCGGCAGCGCCGATCCCATTCGCACGCCTGCGATCATCGAAAACGTCACTACCGCGGTTTTGCCCGGATTTTCTTTGATCCAGGCGCGGGCTTTCTCGACGCCGCCGAGCGCGGCTTCGACGACTCGCGCGCCGCTCGCGCTCAGGTTGTAAGCCTGCTCCGCGCGGTGATAGTAGCTTTGAGCGGCGCCGAAGACATCACGCGCGGCGTCTTCCGCCTTGGCCGCTTTATCACGCAGGTTCTCCGTAACCTTGTATTGTTCGTCAAACTTATCTAGCCGTTCGCGCGCGGCGCCCGCCGCCTCGTTGATCTTAGACTCGGCCTTCCGCGCCACGTCGCCCGCCGTGTCGATCCCTTGTTCGACCTTGTTCTTCAGGTCGAAGCGTTCGTCCAATTCTTGCGCGGCTCGCCGCGCCGCGTCGCGCAATTGATCGAATATGCTGTTACTCATCGAAAATCCCTCCACTGAGCGTCTGTTTTGCGTCTATGATGATAGCTTACGCCGGCGTGGGGGTGAAAGTTCACAGCCTTACTATATTCGTCAATCAGCCGCTCGCGCCATTTGGCGCATCTGAAGCGCGCGGGGCTGGTCGCCGACCGCAAAGACGGCCTCTGCGTTCATTACCGCCTGGCCGAACCGCTCGCCAATCACGCCAGACAACTGATCGGAAGCCTGTGCAAATTAAAGTTGAATGCGGTCAACTGCACGAAATGGCGGCAGCCTTTGGAGTGCGGGGGCTTGGGACCGCTTTGGTAGTCATCTCCGGATTCTACTGACTTCCGGGACAAGAGTCGCGGTGGACTTTCTTCCCCCATTGCCGGAATATCGAAGTGGACTACCAAAGCGGTCCCAAGCGACCGCACTCCAAAGGCTCCGCCAATCTGACTTATGCGCACGCTCTCCTATTTTTCTGTCCTACATTTTTCTGTTGAACAATCAGGCCAACAGAAAAATGTAGGACAGAAAAATGTCAGATAGTTAGTCTGCGCTCCGCCGATTCAGGCTACGGACAGACTCTGGCCTCCCTCATTATTTCCGTTGACAGACAGCCCTCCGCCGCGTAGACTTAGTGTACTTGATACACTAAGATTGTCTCTGATGACCAGTGAGGGGCGATGGAAGCGAATCTCGACAATCCCGGTTTTTCAGGTCTGGCGACGGACCTTTATCAATTGACGATGGCCGCGGCCTATCACGCCAACGGGCGCCGCGAGCGGGCCAGTTTCGAACTGTTCACGCGCAAACTTCCCGAGGGGCGTTCATACCTGATCGTCGCGGGCCTCGAGCAGGCGCTAGATTACCTGCGGGGCCTGAATTTTTCGGCCGGCGAGATCGAGTATCTGCGGGGGCTGCCCGCGTTCGGTCATGTCTCGGCGGAATTCTTCGACTACTTGCGCGACTTCCGCTTCACCGGCGACGTGTGGGCGATGCCCGAAGGGACTGTGACGTTCGCGGGCGAGCCTTTGTTGCGGGTGACCGCGCCGCTGATCGAAGCTCAGATCGTCGAGACCTATCTGCTCTCGACGATCAATTTTCAAACCCTGATAGCGACCAAAGCCGCCCGCATCGTCGAGGCGGCGCAAGGCCGCGGAATAGTCGAATTCGGGACGCGGCGCGCTCATGGCTTCGGCGCGGGGGTCTATGCGGCTCGCGCGGCCTTCATCGGCGGCTGCGTGGGCACGTCGAACGTCGAGACGGGCAAGATGTTCGACCTGCCGGTTTACGGCACCGCCGCGCACTCATTCACGATGGCCTTCGATCACGAGATCGATGCCTTCCGCGCCTACTTCAAGGTTTTCCCCGAAAGCTCCACGCTGTTGCTTGACACTTACGACACGATCGGCGCGGCGCGGTTGGCGACCGAATTCGGGCCGGAGTTGCGGGGCGTGCGGCTGGACAGCGGCGATTTGGTTGAATTATCGAAGGGCGTGAGGGCGATTTTGGACGAGGCGGGAATGCGGCGGACGAAGATTTTCGCCAGCGGCGACCTCAACGAATTTAAGATCGCCGAATTGATCGCGGCCGGAGCGCCGATCGACCTTTTCGGAGTCGGGACCGACCTTTCGACCTCGCGCGACGCGCCAGCGCTCGGGGGCGTTTACAAGCTCGTAGAAATCGAATTCGACGGGCGGGTGACGCCGAAGATGAAATTGAGCCGCGACAAAGCGACCTATCCGTATTGCAAACAGGTCCGGCGGGCGACCACGGGCGACGGCTCGTTCGCAGGCGACGTCATCGCCAGGGCGGATGAGACCGATTTGCCGGGCGCGCCATTGCTCACCCTTGTGATGCGTGATGGCCGGCTCGCCGCGCCTCTCCCCGGCCTGCCAGAAGCTCAGGAGCGCGCGCGGCGGCAACTGGCCAGCTTGCCTGAGCCGCACAAGAGATTGATCGAGGCGCAACCATACCCGGTCCGGTATAGTGATAAGTTGGAGCGAAGCAGGGTGGCTCTGCAGCGAGAGGTTGAAAAACAGATATGAGAATCGAAATCAGGCAAGGAGACATCACTGATCAACACGACATTGACGCGATCGTCAACGCGGCGAACACCGACCTCGCGCTGGGGTCCGGGGTCGCAGGCGCGATCCTGCGCAAAGGCGGCGCGGTCATTGACGAAGAAGGCCGGCGCCTGGCGCCGATCCGTTTGGGCGAGGCCGCCGTCACTACGGCCGGGGCGCTGCCGAATAAATACGTCATTCACGCGGCGGCGATGGGGTACCGGGCCGAAGACCGCATGGTCCCGAAAGACCCTGGCGCCGGGTCGAGCGCCGAGATCATTCGCAGCGCGACGGTCGCCAGTCTACGCCGCGCCGAAGAGTTGCGGTTGAAATCGATCGCTTTCCCCGCGCTGGCGACGGGAGTGGCGCGTTTTCCCGTCGACAGATGCGCGGATGCGATGATCGCGGCGGCGCGTGATTACGGCGCGGAGCATCCCGACAGCTCCATTGAGCTGGTCGTTTTCGTACTATTCACGCCCGACGATTACGAAACGTTCAAACAATTCGCCGGTCAGCGCCGTGAGCAATAGCGAGTGGGTTGTCAGTCGCCCCGCTCGCTACCGCTCGCGGCACTGGCCTGAAAGCGAGGTGAAGCAAATGATTTTCTTCGACGTAGACACCCAACGAGATTTTATGGATTCGACTGGCGCGCTCTACGTGCCCGGCGCCGAGGCGATACGTCCGAACATCGGGCGGCTGCTGCGCGAGGCCGGCGACCGCAAAGTGACGACAATCTCCTCGCGCTGCGCGCACGAGCCCGGCGACCCGGAGTTCGAGATATTCCCGCCGCATTGCATCGACGGTTCGCCGGGGGCGGAACGCGTCTTCGCCGAACTGCCTTCGCTGCCGCGCCGGGAGATCGCGGTAGAAGCCGCGGCCGACCCGCAGGCGCAAATCCGGCCCGCCACACATTACGTCGTCAAAAAGAAGGTCTTCGACCTTTTCTCCAACCGGTGGCTGGAAGGATTGCGGCGGAGTGGCGCATTCAAAGGCGAATCATGCGCCGTCTTCGGCGTCGCCACCGACTACTGCGTGCGGGCCTGCGCGCTCGGGCTGGCCGAGGCGGGCGCCCATGTTCTGCTCATCGAAGACGCGGTCCGCGGCGTCTCCGGCGACACGACTTCGCGCACAATCGACGAAATGCGCGCCGCGGGAGTTGAATTCACAACGACTGATGAAGTATTGAAGGAGCTCATTTGAGATTCGGGATTCGAGAATTGGTAAGGAGAGACCCTGGCGAATGAGCAAACTCAATGATTACCCGCGCCCCTCAGTCACAGTCGATTTGGTGATCTTCACCATCGCCGAAGACGATCTGAAAGTCCTGCTGATCAGGCGCGGGCAAGAGCCGTTCAAAGGGCGATGGGCTTTGCCCGGCGGCTTCGTTGAGATCGATGAATCGCTGGAACGGGCCGCCGCCCGCGAATTGAAAGAGGAGGTCGGCGTAACGAACGTCTACCTGGAACAACTCTTCACTTTCGGCGAGCCGAAGCGCGACCCGCGCGGGCGGGTGATCAGCGTCTCCTACTTCGCCCTCGTCGACGCCGAACGCCAGCGGATCGTCGCGTCCTCCGACGCCGCCGAAGCGCAATGGCGCTCCGTCTTCGACGCGCCGAAGCTGGCCTTCGATCACGCGAGGATTCTCGACACCGCGGTCTGGAGGCTGAGAAACAAGATCGAATGGACGACCGTCGGCTACGAATTGATGCCGAAGAAATTCACGCTCTCCGAACTGCAGCGCGTTTACGAGATCATCCTGCAGCGCCCGGTGGACAAGCGCAATTTCCGCAAAAAGATTCTGGCGCAGGGCCAGATCATCGAACTCAACGAAACCCGCTCGGACGTGGCGCACCGCCCCGCGCGGCTCTATTCATTCCGCAAGCAGTGAGGAAGCGCCAGAGGATCGAGGATCGAGGATCGAGGATCGAGGATCGAGGATCGCCTCATGTGCGATGACGCGATCTTCGATCTTCGATCCTCTATCCTCGATCTTCGACCATCAGGGCGGCGCCTCATTCGAAATTGAGCAGGCGCCTGATGGAGCCTCCGAAGATCGCCCGCGCCTGTTCTTCGCTCGCGCCGATCCGGCTTAAAGCGTCGATCTGCGCTTCAAACACGCTTGCGACCCACCCGCGCGGGAAGAACGACGAATCCGTGCCGAAGAGCAATCGCTCGCCGCCGACCACGTCGAGCGCGCGTTTGAAGACCGTCGGCAGATCCACTGAGGCGGCCTCGTATTTCATCCACTTGTTCGTACTCGAAGTGTCAATGTAAATGTTCGGGCAGAGGTCGGCCAGCATTATCGTCTCGCGGAACATCCCCGCGCCGAAATGCGGGATGATGAATTTCGTTTTTGAGAACTCCGCCGCGAGCCTGTAAATTTCCAGCGGGTTCGACCTGCGCATGTCGAAAAGGCTCGGCAATCCGAGCTTCTTACGCACGCCCACCGAGAGCGCGCCGCAGTGAACGAAGACGGCGGTTCCAGCCCTCTCGTTCGCAAGAGCGGCCACGGCGCGGACGCCTTCGTTTTCGGTCATCGAGTAATGATGCATCGCCGGAAACAGGCAGACGACGCGCAATCCCAGGTCGTCGAACGCCCGTCGGGCGCGCGATTCGGCGTCAGGCTTCGTCGGGTCGAACATAAACGCTCCCGCGATTCGATCCGGGAAGGCCGCCGCCGCCGAGGCGACAGACTCTTCGTCGCCAGGGACGCTGGCGATCATCAAAGCGCCGGAGACGCCGTGACGGTCGAATTCCGACTCCCAGATCGCCGCCAGTTCAACCGGATCGCGCGGCGGCATTGTCCAACCGGTCATGGCGCCGACGCGCTCGATGGCGTTCGGCTCCTTGCCGAGTTGCGGGGATTGCCCCGCGAGCGTCTCAAAAAATTTGTGGGAGAAGAAATGCGCGTGGGCGTCGAATATTTCAAGATCGCCGAACGGAGTGGTTTTCTTCAACACATTTATTTACCTCCTGCGGAAAATGTGAGCCATATGTCATATGAAATATGGCATATGACATGGCGTCTTTTGTACTCTGAATTGTTCGGTATGCCAACAATATTCACACACGGGGCGATAGGGTTCACGGCGATGAGGCCGACCTTCGGCGCGGCGCCCGACCGCCGGCTCCTGTTCGCGTCAATTCTGCTTCCGATCCTGCCGGACGCCGACGCGTTGTTGACGCCCTGGATTCCGTATGCGCATCCGTTTGGGCATCGAGGCTTCACCCACTCATTGTTCTTCGCCGCTCTGGTCGGAGCGGCGGCGGCGGCTCTGGCCGTTTGCGGAAAGTGGGGCCATTCATTCCTGAAGCTCGCGATCTTCTTCGCGGCGATCATGGCGTCGCATGGGCTGTTCGACGCGATGACGAACGGGGGGTTGGGCGTGGCCTTCTTCGCGCCTTTCGACAATACGCGATATTTTCTGTCGTGGCGCCCGATTCCCGTTTCGCCGATGTCCGCCGCCGGATTAATGACGAGTCGCGGATTGCGCGTCGTCCGTTGGGAGTTCGCGCTATTCTGGCTCTTCGCCATCGCGGCGGCGTTGTGGGACAGGCGAAGCGCGTCGCGCGCGGTCATCGCCGCTCTGCTCTTGATCGCCGGAGCGATCGCGTGGATTCGGGCGTTGAACTTCTATTGAAAATGAAGAATGTTGCCGCTATCTTTGCCATCTCGAACTACTCTCGAAGTTCGGTTCACAATCTCGAAATTAGGAAGTCATATCGATGTCAGACGCTCAGAACGCATTTCTGTCTTTCCTGTATCAGCTCGACGACGCGGATTGGAAAAAGGTCGTCGATGAATTGCAGTGGGCGATTCATCCCGTCGACAGCCGGGCCACGCGCATCTGGTTCGCATTCTTCCCGGTCAAACTTCACCGGGCGTTGGCCGATTCGGACGACCCCGCGGAGACGGCGAGAAGGCTGCTTCTCAAAGGCAGGTACAGTTTGGCCGATCAGGTCGATTCGTCGGCGGAGTTTATGTACGGCCACCGTTACTGGCCCGACGTGAAACGAGCAGTCGCCGAATACGTGGGACAGACTTTAGTCTGTCCGCCCCCTGTCCAGGGTACGGACAGACAAAAGTCTGTCTCACTCGTCGACCAGATCCGCGAGGTCGCGCGAAAGGTCGCGGAGAACGTCAACGCGCCCGAGCCATTACTCGTAGGGGTCGTCGCGGTCGCGTTCGGCTCGCTGCAACAGGTCGGGTTGGATTTGTTCAGACGACCCGCCGCGCCCGGCAAGTACGGCAAGGACTGGAGCAAATCGGCGGAGAAGGTCGTCGAAGAGCGGGCGAAGGATGACAAACAGGGATTGATGGGAATTTTCCGATCGGTCAACAAAATGTTCACCGTCAACTTCTGCGAGCAGAATCCCGGCTGTTCGTTCAAAGTCCTCAACCAGCAGGATGTGACGATGGCGGGCCGCAGCTACAAAGGCGATCACACCGCTCAGGATTCGCGCGCCATGCCGGGCGAAGGGCCGATTCCCGTCGAATGCCGCTCGGCCTCGTGCGGCTCGTGCTGGGTCGGCGTGCTCTCGGACACCGGCAAGATTTCGCCGCCGAACGCGCGCGAGATCGACCGCTGGCGTTATTTCGGCTACGAGGGCTTCACCGGCGATAAAGACTCGCCGATCCGGCTGGCCTGCCAGTTAAAGGCCTCGGGCAACGTGACGCTTGTCATCCCGCCGTGGAACGGACAGATCGGCAAGCTCGACGAAAAAGAGAAGAGCGCAGCCGCTTGAATAACGCGTTCATTACGGCAGTTTTCACTCGGTATGAATAGCCACAGAGGGCACAGAGACCACAGAGAAGTAGTGAACCACCTCTGTGCCCTCTGTGTGCTCTGTGGCTAACAGTCTTCATACATCTGAAACCCGGTATAGTGGCTGAAACTTTTTTCTCGAAATCCATAACACAAATCGGAGGACCAGAGGAATGAAAAAAGGCGCCTTGATCCGCATGGCGGCTTTCGCCGCGTTACTCATCACGCTCGTGACGCAAGCCCCGCTTTCACGGGGCGCGGCGGCGCAAAATACCGCTCTCGAAAAAATAGCCCGCTCGGTCACCATCTACCGCGACAATTGGGGCGCGCCGCACGTTTACGGTCCGACCGACGCGAGCGTCATCTTCGGATTCATTTACGCCCAGGCCGAAGACAACTTCTGGCAGATCGAAGACAGCTACATTCAAGCCCTGGGCCGCGCGTCTGAGGTTTACGGCGAACAGTCGCTCAACGCCGATCTGACCAACCGCGCGCTCGAAATAGTCAAGATTTCGCAAGCCGATTACACGAAGTTGAGCCCGCAGATGAAGGAGATCTGCCAGGCGACGGCCGACGGGCTGAACTACTTCCTCGAAAAGAACCCGCAGGTCAAGCCGCGACTCATTACCAGGTTCGAGCCCTGGCATCTGCTCGCGTTCGGGCGGTTCGCGCAATATCAGCTCTTCATCTATCGCCGCGCGGGCATCCGCGACGCCGAGATTCGCACGGCGGTTCAGGAAGTCAAGGCGGAGGGACAGGGAGGCGGAGGGAGCGAGGATCGAAGATCGAAGATTGAGGATCGAGGATCGAGTAATGCGCTACAATTCTCGATCCTCGATCCTCAATCCTCTATCCTCGGTCCCTCCGGCGATGACGTGATAGGGTCGAACACCTGGGCGATCGCTCCGGCGAAGAGCGCGTCAGGTCAGGCGATGCTCTTCATCAACCCTCACCAGCCGTTCTTCGGCCCCGGCCAATGGATTGAAGGTCACGTCCACAGCGAGAGCGGCTGGAATATGGCGGGCGCGACCTTCCCAGGCTCGCCGTTCCCTTCGCTCGGCCACAACGACAATCTTGGTTGGAGCCATACCGTCAACGTCCCCGACATCATCGACGTCTGGGCCGAGAAGTTCGACGACCCGAAGAATCCTTTGAATTACAAGTACGGCAATAGCTATCGCGCGGCGACTGAATGGACGGATACAGTCAAAGTCAAAACCGATAAAGGCGTCGAGACGCGGACGTTCAAATTCCGCAAGACCCATCACGGCCCAGTCGTCGCAGTGCGCGACGGGGCGCCGCTGACCGTGCGGATGGCTAAGTTCGAAAGCTACGGCGTGATCGAGCAGCGCTATCAGATGAGCAAGGCGCGAAACTTCAAGGAGTTTCGCCAGGCGATGGCGCGCCTCGACGTGCCGATGTTCAATACGATGTACGCCGACCGTGAAGGCAACATCTGGTACCTCTATAACGGCGCGGTCCCCAAACGCGATCAGAAATACGACTGGCTGAAGCCGGTCGACGGCAGCGATCCGGGCGCGGAATGGCAGGGCTATCACACTATTGACGAGTTGCCGCAGATCTTCAATCCGCCGTCGGGCTGGGCGCAGAACTGCAACGCCACGCCCTTCCTCGCCACCGAAGAAGGCAAAGGAAATCCCGAGGCCTCGAAGTTCCCGAAGTACATGATCGGCGAGAACGACAACGCGCGCTCGCGCATTTCGCGCCGAGTGCTGGGCGAAAAGGCCAAATTCTCCTTCGACGATTTGGCGAAGGCGGCGTTCGACACGCGCGTGATCGAGGCCGAAACGCAAATTCCGCCGCTTGTCGCCGAGTGGGAGAAGCTGAAGACTCAGGACGCGGCGCGGGCCGAAAAGACCGCCGAGGCCGTCGCCGCGCTGAAATCGTGGAACGGCGTCAGCGCGATCGATTCCGTCCCGATGACTGTCTTTACGCTCTGGTTCTACACCTCGCTTCAGCCACAAGCGCAGGCGATTACCAAAGACAATCCTTATCCGAAAATCGCGGTCCTCGAATACGTGTTGGGCGACATAGCCAAGAATTGGGGGACGTGGAAGGTCGCGTGGGGCGAGATCAACCGCATCCAGCGCGTTCACACCAGCGGCAATCAGGAGCCGTTCAGCGACGACAAGCCGAGCCTCCCAGTGGCGGGCGGCCCCGGCGATCCGATCGGCATCGTCTTCAATTTCTACTCGCCCGTCGCCAGGGGGCAAAAGCGCCGCTACGGCATCGTCGGCCATTCCTTCGTCAGCGTGGTCGAATTCGGCCCGAAGCCGCGCGCCATGTCGCTGCTCCAATTCGGCCAGAGCGCCGACCCGAAGTCGAAGCATTACTTCGACCAGGCCGACTTGTACTCGAAGCAGCGATTCAAACCGGCCTGGTTCACGCTCGACGAAATCAAGGCCAATCTCGAACGCGCTTACAATCCTTGAACGGAGCGCCGAACCAGTACCGCGAGCGGTAGCGAGCGAGGATCCTGTCGTCGGCTCATTCCGGGAGCCTCACTCGCTTGTATGTTGAATTTATGCGCGCGGCGCTGATCCATTCGATGCCTTGCGAAATCCAGATCCTGGCGCGCCTGGCGCATTGGCGCAGTCAACCGCCGCAGGACGCAGAGATACGCAGAGGAAAAACAGTTATTGATTATCCTCTGCGATCCTCTGCGCCCTCTGCGGTGGAATTTCGTGCGCCAAGGCTCCGCTAGCTTGACAATCAACACGGTATCTACCGCTCGCGGTACTAATTCAGAAGATCAAGCCGGATCGCTTCCTCCATCTCACTTCCGGTCACACTCGCTGCGCTGTAATCCGTCGCTAGATGTTTCCAGGGCGCCTGCTTTCCATAATCATATTTGCCGAAGACGATCACCGGCGTACCGTAGGCCTCGACACGGCGGCGATCGGTGGAAAGGGTCCACTGGTCGGCCCAACCATAAATCCAGGCGGCGTCATCCTCGAGCAGTCTGAGACAACCGTGACTGGCGGGATATCCGGGCAGGTCATATTGGTGGAAGGAAATTCCACGCTGGTTGTCGAGATTAAAATACCAGGGCAGCAGCCACTCATCATTGATGGAACTGCGTGTCGCCTTCGATTTCCAGTTAGTGTGATAGACTCCCGCCGGCGTTGGCGACGCTTTCTTTCCGCTGCTGGTCGGGCCCCAGCGCACTAGATTGCCAAACTCATAGGCGCCGAAGGCCTGGACGCGGAGTGAAACGAGGATTAACTTTGGAATATCGCGGACAGTTTCTAATCTCTGTGGATACGGCGAGAAATTGGTCAATTCGTCAACCTGTTCCGGAATGACAAGCGTAACGCCTGCGCGAAGATGTTGGGCGTCGAGCCGGTTCAGCTTGAGCAAAGCCGCCATTTTTTCCTCCCCGATCTCAGACCTCAATTGCGAGAGATATTTCCGCCCTTCTTCTCCTTTGATGACAACGGAGCGATAAGCGACGGGCATGGGTTTGGTCGGCTCGGGACCGACGGTCGGACCCGAGTTGGAATTAGCCTTTGGTTCCAGCGATTTGGCCAGAATCGAGTTGACGGCGCCGGGACCGGTCTGCAGGCTAAGCGCTGCGCTGATCAAGCAGGTCATGCTCAGCCTAAGAAACATTGAAAACGGGCGAGATAGAATCATAGATTTCATCGTAAAAATTCCTCCTTACGCCGCGAATATTAGTCGGCCGAGGTTGGCTGGCGTCAGAGCCGCCGCCACGTTATCTCAATGTGGAATCCCGCCTACGGTTCCTGGGAAGATCACGGAGGTTATCCGAAACTCGCCGTCCTCGAATACGTGTTAGGCAGAAGTTGGGGAACGTGGAAGGTCGCGTGGGGTGAGATCAAGGCTAATCTTGAACGCGCTTAAAGTCCTCGTTGAACTTTTCTACCGCCGGCTCGTTATCTTAAACGTCGCCATTCGGTGAGACTTAACGCGCGTTGATATTTGGGAGGCTGATATGTTCTGTCCACAATGCGGCGCTGAAATCGCTTCTGATCGCGTTCGATTCTGCACTCATTGCCGTTTCCCTGTCGGCTCGATGAAAGAGTTTATCGCGACGGAAACATCAAAGAATGAGGCTGAAGAAGGGAAGAAGATCTATCCGCTGCGCCAGTGGGACATCAATCTCGGCGCAGGATTAATGCTCATAGGCGCGCTCAAAGCGATCCTGGCGTCAATGGCGTCGCCAGGATCCAGAGACCACGAGATTGCCGTCCTCCTGTTTGTGCTCGGGGTGTTATTCAGCGCGGTGACTTTGTTTTCGCAACTGTCGCCGCGCCAGCGCGGGTTGACGGTCGGCGCAACGATCATGTTTGCGGGATCGCTCCTCGGAATCGTTGCAGGGCTGGCGGGCGGCGCGTTTCCGGGGATGCTTTTTGGGCTCAGCCTCTCCCTGGTCGTCAGTCTCTTTTGGATGCGGCTGGCGCAGATGTTTATGCGAATCTTCTTCGACAAAGATGTTGCGCCTGAAAAGAAGGTCTCCTCACACCCACAACCGGCGCTGAATCTGGCCGCCGCTTCCGCATCGGCATTGCAGTCAGCGCAGAACGCGTCGGATGTCGAACCGACCACGAATCGTATTAAAGAAGCCGAAATGGCCATACCCTTCAGCGTCACCGAAAACACAACCGAGACGCTCAAGAATAAGCAGCCATCCACTCAGTCATGAATACAGAGCGCCATAAATAAATTTTCTGAGCAACCGCCGCGCCAGCGGCGCCTGAGTTTAGACGTAGGTTTATTCTCTTTGAGAAATAAATGCGACCACCGTTTCTCAGTCGCGGAGCGACGGTTGAGACTAGCCCGGCTTTTCAAAGCTGGGAAGAGGAACGCACACCCGATTCAGTCGCGGAGCGACGGTTGAGATTGGTGATCAGACTCAACCGTCGCGCTGCGACTAATTGACTATGGAATCGCCACCCGGCTTTGATGGTCTTTGAATAAATAGCGCAACCACCTTTTTCCTGGTCGCGGCAGCGACCGACCGTCGCTGCCGCGACTAAAACCACTATGCGACTGCCACCCGGCTTTGAAAAGCCGGGCTAGGATCAACCGTCGCTGCGGCGACGAGTAAGTGTTGTTGCATTTATTTTTCAAACACCATAAAAGCCGGGCTAGGCTCAACCGTCGCTGCGGCGACTGCGGAAGAACGCAGTGGGTCGTTTCACCGTTGGCCGGCGGGCTTCGCCATCGCCGCCATCAATTCACTGATGGCCGCGCGCGAAGCCTTGTCCATTGCATTGTTCATCGCCTCACGGAGAACAGGATCGGCGAAGCGGCCGTAGCGCCGCACGCTGTTAATCGCGGCCGTGCGCGCCTCGGGGGAATTCTCGCCGAACAGTTGCGCCGCCGCCCGAATTTCTCTCTCCATCTCGGGCGTGATGATCTCGGCGCGGCCCACAAACACGCGGGCGAGTTCCGACGGCCGGGGTCTGATCGTGATCGGCAGGATCGCGTCGGTCGCGCGACGGGGCAGGATGTAAAAGACTCGCAGCCCTTCCTCGAACCATGAATCGCGCCAGGTCTTGACCATCGCGGCGGCCTCTTTTTCGTAAAGCCCCTGCCCGACGAGAGTCTTTTCAAACTCGCGGAGCAGCGGTTCGACCGGTTGATCGAGCGCCGGGCGCGCAATCGCCGCTTCGCCCTTGAGCGGGCCGTGAATCCGCCAGCCCGATCTGCCTCCCCGGTTTTCGAAGAGAATGACCTGGGCGACCTCGTCCGGCCCGGCGTCGCGGACTACCACCTGATCGTCTTTCAATCTGGCCGAGAGCGGAAGATCGAAAAAGCCGATGCCGCGATAGAAAAGAAACCTCTCCTGCTCGACCCTCTGTTCATCGCCGAGGCTGAGCGGCGCGGCGTCGGTCTCGCGCGCCGGGTAATAATGGCTCCGGCTCCGGTCGACTGGGAATTTCTCCTTCGCGCCGGGCTGCGCGACGAAGCCGTTCCAATCTATTGTCTGCCTTGTGACGCTCGCCAGCGGATACCACTCGGTTATGCAGCCTTTCGGAAGATCGACTTTCACCGAGGCGCGAACCTCGCGGTCGGAGTAAAAATAGATGACCGGCGTCTCCATCCGCACCCGCGCCAGCGTGCCTGATTTGAAGCATTGGCTGGCATCGAGCGATCGGTAAACAAACGATGGCAACTCGCTCGGCCCGACCAACGGATTCCACAGTTGCGGCCTGCCGTCGGCCGTCGAGACTGAAGTGAATGTCCCCCATTCGTGCGCGACAAAGTGGTCTTGCCGTGGTGATTGATCCTGCGCCTCGAGTTTTGTCACTAAGGGTATGAACAAAACGGCGCCGAGCAGGAAAGCGATAGCGAAACGTAGCGTAATACGCGTAAACATGATTCACCTCCAATTCTTGTAAAGGGTTTCAAACGTTGACGTGAGGCCCTCGCCTCTTTACGAACGTCAGAAGGCGCGTTCGCTCCCGTCGCGGGCGATTCGACGGACGCGCACAGCATTGGTAGAGGAATACTCCAGCAGCCACAGGGCGCCGTCACGATCGAACATGCCGCCCGAAGGCGGCCAGTCTCCCCGCGACCGCGCGACAACCACACTGGCGCCGTCATCCCGCGCTTTGAGCACAAGCCGCTCCCTAGAAGTGGGGCGGACTTTAGTCCGCCCGTGAGCTGGGGCGGACTAAAGTCCGCCCCACTTCTTCATTCTTTCAGTTCTTCGCCAGACTCGCGCGCAGGTCGGCGATGCTCTGGCCCTTGCGTCCGAAGTGGTTGACGATGTTGCGCGCGAGCAGCGAGCCTTCCGGCGCCCCGGCGATGGCTTTTTGCAGGTGGGCGCGATGCGCGGCCTTGTCCGAGCGGATGCTGGTGATGAGCGCGGCGGCGAATTCCATTTCGGGGTCATTGCCGCGCAGCGCGATCGCCTGTGTGACCAGCGCGTAGCCGTCGAAATCGACCGGCTTTTTACCACTGCCGTCGACGTAAGCCTGCTTCCACGATTCTAGGAAGAATCCGGCGTCGAAGAGCTTCAGCGGATCCGGCTTCTTGCTCGCCGATTGAAACGCCGATTGTTTGGTATTGCCCATAATGCGCGAGAACAACTCCTGCGCGGCGTTGTCGTTCCTCTTGGCGTAATTGACTTCGCGGTCGACGCGCGACCATGCGGCGTAGATCACGGCGCGGCGGAGCGTCTCCATCCGGACGATCACGGGCGTCTCGGGCGTGAGCAGCGCCAGCGTGTCCTCGACCAGACGGTTGATGTCGTAATCGGGTTTGACCGACCGCCAATCCGAACCGCCCCAGGGCAGCGATTTCGCGGCGCCGATCTCGTAGTTTTTGCAGATCAACACGGGGCCGGCCGGCGCGGGCCGGACCAGCGCCAGCAAGAGACCCGCCGTGATCAAGATTGACGAGACAGATCGAAGAGTTCTGCGAGACATTGTCGTTCCTCCATTGTTTGCGGGCAGCTACTTCGTTTGCGACGGAACCGGGCCTTTCCAGATTCGCCACCACTCAGCGCTGCCGAGTTCCAGTTTCTCCCACCACAGATCGAGCGCGGCGCGGTCGCCACGCATCACGGCTTCGGGCGTGGCCTGCGGCGGCGGGGGAATGAGTTCCGCCAGCCGGTTGTAAACGCGCAGCCGGTCGTCGCCGTCCGCGCGCGCCAGCAGATGCCACAACGTCAGCGCGTCGCGTTTGCGCGACTTAGCGAGCGCCGTTTGCAGCGCGTTCGAACGGGCGTCGGTCCCGCTCTCGGCGACGTCGAAGATCGCCAGCGCGTTTTGAAAATCCTCCGTGGCGTCGCTGAAATAGGGCGTGCCAGGCCCGAGCCGGGGACGCGTCACGCACATCGCCATCGCCGGCACGAACGATTCGCGCCCCCGCCATTCGAACGCCACCCAGCCCGCGACTACGCTCAGTAACCCCTGCCCGTCCTCGCCTACCTCCAGCGTGTAAGCGCACCCCAGATCCACGGCGACCGCCGACGGAGTGTCCACGTAAAACTGCCGCGGCGGCGCCCAGATGACCGCCTGCATCTTGCCCCGGGCGAGCGCCAAACGATGCTCATCGACCTTCGCCTCGATCAGTCGAACGCGCGAGCCGGGATCGACCTGAACCTGGCCGATTTCGCCGACGCTGATTTTGGCGCGGGATGAATCGTCAGTGACCAGCCATTCGCCGACTCTCAATTTCCCGGCCTCCACGATGGTCTTCGAGCCGATTTTAGGAGCGCCCTCGATCCGCGTGACGTCCCAGGCGGGGCGCGGGGCGCGCGGGTAAAACCAGAAGACTCCGAACGCGAGCGCCAACGTCGCCGCGCACGCCAGCGCGATTTTCAATGGCGTTCTTGCCGGCAGCGGCATTCTTCGCGTCGCCTCGGCCCCGTCGAGCATTTCCTCCAACTCGGCCCACAGCGACGCCGGAGCCTGCGCGCGCGCCAGATCGTCCGAGAGCCGCGCGGCCAGTCGCGCGCCGAATTTGACCTCCTCGTACTCGTCGCGGCACCGGCGGCAGGTCATCAGGTGTTCGGCCACGCGTCGCGACTCTTCCGATCTCAATTCGCCGTGGAGGTAAGCTGAAAGTCTTTTGCTGACGTGATTCCAGAACATCATCATTTATAGTTAGGAATGTTGAGGCCGAGAACGATGTCCCGGCGCCCGATCCAAACCCCATTTTGATCCTTTGTGAGCTTGATGATTCCCGAACCGCCTCGTTTCTCCTCTTTGGCGCGCTCGCCTTTAGTCAGCAATGGGTCGTCATCAAACCGAATCTCATCAATGTAATATTCATTCTTGTCCGGCTCTTTTATGATCGGGTGGATGTGCGCCGGGATGTTCCTCCCCGGATAAGGCGCCGGCCTGACACTGTGAAATTTGTACCTGCCTCGCTCGTCCGTTTTCATCCACCCGCGCAGATGGCCGTTCCTTCTCGCAAGACCGGTCGCGCCTGGCGCGGGAGAGTAATAGCCCTGCGCGTCGGTGTGATAAACGTAGAGGATCACTTCGCGCGCGGGGGTCTTGCCGTCGGCTTTATAGACCGTCCCGCTGATCTCTAACGGCTCTCCAGGCTCTTTCGCGTCGGAAATCGTAGCCTCCCAACTCAAACTCTTTGGCATCCCTTCGTAAATGGCCTCACATCCGTCGCAGCCTCCGCCAACGGCCTCCATATTTTGGTTCCGCCGTTGAAGGTTCGGATCGCAGATGAGCGAGAGTGACAACCAGATCAGAGCAAAAAACAGTTTCATAACTTTCTTCCTCTGCGTCCTGGGTACGCATCGCTTCCAGCGTGCAGGCGTTGAGAAAAGCGCATTGATCGGAATCAGACCATCTCGAAGTCGCCTCGCTTGCGTCGAGTGATTTTCGCTTGCAATCCTGCGCATCCGGCCCCGAGCGCGCTGCGGGCCTCTGACTGGTCTTCCACCCACGACTGCACGCTGGAAGCGATGCGTACCCAGGGACGGTTTTCATTGCTTCAGGTGTGCGAGCCTGCGGGCCAACTCTTTGTGACCGCGGTTGAGCCGCGACGCCACCGTTCCCATCGAACAACCCAAAGCCTCGGCAATCTGCTCGTATGACAGGTCCTCGAAATATTTCAGCAAGATCGCCATCCGCAGCTTCGGCTTCAATTGCGTCAGCGCCGCCAGCACGGCTTCCGAAACTTCGAGCTGCGCCAGCCGCTCTTCTTGAAGAGGTTCCTGCCGCCAATCCTCCATTTCGACCCCGCCACAGTCTTCATCGCGCTCGGCTCCGGAGGCGGGGCGCAAGAAATCGAGCGGGATCAGTCTTCGCCTTTTCCGAAATTCATCCATGCATTCATTCGCCACCATGCGATAAAGCCACGTTTTGAAATTCGATTCGTGACGGAAGCCGGCGATGCTCGTGAAGAGTTTCAGAAAGACCTGCTGCGTCACGTCGCGCGCCGCGCTCTCGTCGCCGGTGAAACGCTGGGCGACCGTCCACACGCGATCCTTGTGCGCCTCGAACAGCTCACGAAAAGCTTCGCGGTCCCCGCGTTGACAGGCTTCGATCAGACGCCTCTCGCTCGCCTGTTCATTCATTACGGCGCCCCGTTTCATAAAATGCCAGAAGTCGCTCCATCAGATTCTTGTGGCAGATCCCTGTGGCGAATCCCGCGGTCAAATTCCGTTCACGCTCATTGGACGGAGCAGGCCCGGGATTTCTTCCATTTTTAGATACACGACTTGGAAAGTTGTGGCGAAGAAAGCTTTTTCAACACAAAGGGACAAAGGAACAAAGGGGCAAAGAAGGGAAAAACACCACCCTGTGGCTCCCTTTAACCCTTTGTTCCTTTGTCCCTTTGTGTTGTTTTTCGCTTTACCGCTCGCGGTACTGACCCGCTTACAAAGAAAAATATCCGGCAAGGGCGAACCCCTGCCGGATGGCGATTCTGGGAAATAGATTATGGTGGGGCCTACGTCGAAAGAGATCAGCGCTCTTTGCTCATCTCGGCGTCGCGCTGGGCGTTGATTTCGTCGTAGCGTTTCTGCTGCTCGGGCGTCAACGCTTCACGGATGCGCGCGCGCGTGCGGGCGCGCGATTGAACGAAGCCGGGGCATTCGGCGAAGCGGCTCGGGGGAAATTCCTTACGGGACTCTTCGAGGATCGTTTTTACCTTTGCGACCTGATCGTCGTTCAGATTCAGATCGCTCATCAACCTCTCGACCATTCTGTGCGGCCCGCGCGGGCGGTTTGGATTGTCGTTGCTGAGCGCGCTGCGTTTGGCCATGTATACACGGTCCAGCGAACCGCCCGTCACCGCGCCGAGCGCAAAGACGACCGCGATCAACAACCAAACCTGTACCTTGACCTTGCCTTGTGAGTTCATTTCGTTCCTCCGCCATTCCCCGGCTGCCCGGCCTCCACGCCGGCGGCCGAGGCGATCAACTCGTCCTGCGAGAAGGAGAAGACGTCCAACATCAGCGTCGGCGGCTCATCATTTCCCACGCCCTGCTGCGAGGGCGTCAGCATCAGTGACGCCACCGCGACGACGGCGAAGGCCAGAAGCGCCGGGATGGCGTGTTTAACGCCGGCGAGCAATGACAGCCAGGCGCCGCGTTGTTGGGCGAGCCGCCGCTCTTCGGCTTCGATGCGCACGCGAATGCGGCGGTATAGGAAGGGCGAGGCCGCCGCATTCGAAATCTCGGCTTCGCCGGCTTCGAAGGCGCGCAGAAGCTCGCCGCCGAAGCGGTTCAAGGTTTCGTCATCCAACTCATCTTTACCACGGTTACCATTCGTCCACATAAACTCACCTCGATAGAATACACAACACACCCGCGATCGTCAGAGAAATTTTCTCAACAACTGCCGCAGCCCGCGCTGGGCGCGGTGCGAACGCATTTTGACCTTCGCGGTCGTCCACCCGGTCAGATTCGAGATCTCCGCGATAGACAGCTCTTCGAGCTTGAGCAGCGCAAGCACCATCCGGTCGTCGGGCCGGAGCCGCGAGAGCAATTTGTTCGCCAGGTCGCGCGAGATGGCCGCGCCTTCGACGTTCCCGCCCGCGCTCAGATCGCGCAACCGTTCATGCAAGTACGCCGCCTCCTCCTCGCTCAAATCGCCGATGCTGCTTTCGCTGCGCCGCCGCGCCCGCCGCAATTCGTCGTAACAGGTCCGCACCGCGATCCGGGCGAGCCACGAGACGAACGACTTCTCGTTGCCGCCCTGATAATCATCCAGGGCGAAATAGGCTTTGATGAAGCTCTCCTGGATGATCTCCTCGACCTGATCGCGGCGCGGGAAGAAGCGGTAACCGAGTCTCGAAACCAGACGTCGATGGCGCTCGAACAGCCGGCCGAAGGCGGACTCATCGCCTGCGCGCGCGGCCGCGACAAGTTCGTCGTCCGTCATTTGGGGGGGCGTCTCGGCGCTCATTTCAGCGTCCGTCCCGGCGGGCGTTTCATTCTCTCCCATCCCAGACGACGCTTTCGCCGCGGGCGCGGCGCCCTTTGCTTGAGGTCTCTCGGCGATTCGCTTTTTCATCCTATCATCCGGTCATCTGGGCCATCCGGTCATCTGGGCCATCCGGTCATCCGGGCGTCTTGGGCCGTTCAGGCGTTCGTCATTCAGACGCCTTGGTTGCTTTCGGACCGGCGCCAAATACAAAGTCGGAAAAAGGATTATACTGGTTACAGAAATTTTTCTCCCGAAATTCCGTCCGGCTTGATTTTTTAAGCCCCAATCGCCTACAAAGGTCGACTATTTCGTCACTACGTGGCTATTTCGGAGGACTTGTATTGATGCAAGCACAACAGGCGATATTGACATTCGATGAGGCGGAGAGATCGCTCGGCGGTCGCCTGCTCAAGATCGCCATCGAAATCGATCGTGTCGAAGGTTATAGCGAGCCGCATGCGATTGCAATCGCTTGGACGGCGGAGAAGGTCGGAGCGCGAATGGGGCTGCACGGCGTAGATCTGACCGCGCTCAAGTTCGCCGCCTTGGCGCACGACCTGGGCGAACGCGCCATGAAGCGCGACTACCTGCTGCGACCGCGCGCGCTCAGTTGGGAGGAGACTCTGGATTTGTGGCGGCACCCGATACTGGGCGAACAGGCCGCGGGCGAACTCAAACTTCCTCGCCAGACCCAGTTGCTCATCCGCTGGCATCACGAATGGTGGAACGGCGCAGGCTATCCCGACGGGCTGGCGGGTAAGGCGATCCCGCCGGGCGCGAGGATTCTGCGCGCCGTTGACAGCTACTTCGCGCTCATCTCAGACCGTCCGCATAGGCGGCGATTCGACAGACTCGAGGCCGAACAAATCATCGCCGATCTGGCCGGCATCGAATATGACCCGCAGGTTGTGAAACTGCTGCTGCAGGTCCTGGCCGAGGAGGAGGCCGTCGAATCCGCATTCGTATACCCGGCGCTCGGCGGCGATGAAGCCGTGTCGCCCATGGTCGAAGATCAACCCCAGTCTCTCGATGAAATCGCCTACGCCCCGGCTTACGCCGCGCGCCAAGTGGAGATCCCGGCCGAGCCTTCGGGCGGCGGTCAGGGCGCCGCGCCCGATTTCGTTTCGTCACATGCGCCCGATGTGGTTATGGACGAAGCCGTGGTCGAAAGTCACGCGGAGATGGCCGCCGTCGATTTCGCTTCATCAGAGGCGGCCGGCGAAGTCGAGAGCGAAACTCGATCTGAGCCGCCGGCCGCTGATTTCGCTTCATCTAACGCGATTGAAGAAGCCGGAATCGAAGTTCAAAAGGAGATGGCCGGCGTCTATTCCGCCTCATCGGAGACGCCTGATGAAGTTATGGCCGGAGGTCGAATGGGCATGGCCGGCCCCGGTCTCGCCGCGCCAAACGTGATTGGCGCGATTGAAGCCGAAAGCCGGACGGAGATGACCACTACCGATTTCACTTCATCAGAAGGCGTTGATGAAGGGCTTGATAAAGCCGGGGTCGAAACTCAGACGGAGATGGTCGGCGCCGAAACCCAAATAACGCGAGAGAAACTTGAGAGTTAAATGACCGGCGCCGCTACCGCGCGCGTAGGGGCGCGTATTCCGCGCCCAACCGCCTTGATCACGGACCTGGGCGGGGAATACCCGCCCCTACGCGCGCGGTAGCGGCGCCGGGGCCTCGATGTTACATAACCATATGTCTACCGACTTACGAACAAACCGCCGGTGGCTCGGTTTTGAGCTGAGCGTGTTGCGCCGGTTGAAATTTTCATCAATCGCGATTCCTTTCGCCGGCCAGCCCGACCTCGGCTGGTATCTGAAATTCTGGGGCAAACAGATCCTGAACAACGACATCTGTCAGTGGGCGTGGTGGATGTCGCGCGCGCTGGTCGATAACCAGGGCGAGCGGCTGAGCGAAGAAGACGTCTCGCTGACCCTGAGCGAGGCTTACGTGCCGCGACGCCGGCTGCGCAACCCGACGTTGGGCGAGATGATGAGCGAGATCGACGCCGTGTGGTTCGACAACGTTTGGCTCAACATCCAGCAGATAGAGAACGAACACCGCCGCGCGCTCGCCTATTCGACCGTCTTCGGGGTCGGCGATTACGTCTTTTCATTCACGCCGGAAACGATCTCGCTGCGGCGGCTCCTCTCGGAGGTCTTCATTGCGCTGTGGCGCAACAGCCGACCCATAGTCAATAACGAAAAGCCCAACTATAGCGTCAATCACGACGCGCACGAATTCATCCGCAGCGCGCGCGCCGATCTGATGTTTGCCCGGTTCCCCCGCCCCGAGGGTCTGGCCGCGGTGCGGCGCGGCCCAGTTGGGTGGCGCGAGACCTGGGTGCGCGGGACCGGCGACGATTGGAGCGCGATCATCGCCGGCCAGCGCGGACGCCTCGGCGACGACGTGATATCGAAAGAGCATTACCTGCAACTGGTCAGTAATTTCCTCGCCCGGTCCAAACACATCCAGCAATGGGCGATCTCGCATACCGAGGACGGATTCATCTCCGCCGCCGAAATGGGCGAGGTGATCAAGCAGTTCCGCCGCATCGACGTGACCTACAACAAGGATTTCTCCGACGTGGTCGGCGGCAGAAACACGTTTATCCTCATTGCCTGAGGATCGAGGATCGAGGATCGAGGATCGAGGATCGAAGATCGAGGATCGAGGATCGAGGATCGAGGATCGAGGATCGAAGATCGAGGATCGAGGATGGCAATCTTCATTCCTCCATCTCAATCCTCGATTCTCGGGCGTTTGGGTTATAATGCCTGGGCGAATGCGCCCTGTAATTATTGGTGAATAATTGGCAATGGAAATTCAACTCAGAACATCCGGTAGCGTTACAATTCTGGATATAAGCGGTAATTTGACAATTGGCAGGAGCGAAGAGAACCTGCGGGAGACCGTCAAAAGGCTGATCGACGAAGAGCGCAGATTTCTGTTGCTTAACCTTTCTGAAGTCCCGACGATTGACAGTTCCGGCATCGGCGCGATGATCAAATCGTTCACCAGCGTCAAAGAGGCCAACGGCAAGCTCAAGATTCTGAAGCCGTCGCGGATGGCCAGGCAGTTGCTCTCGATCACCGGCCTGCTTTCAGTCCTTGAAACTTATGACGATGAGACATCCGCCGTCTCGTCGTTCTGAAACATCCACAAAGTCACACGAAGAATCACGAAGGGTTTTCGCGGCTCTTTCTTCGTGACTCTTAGTGTGACTTTGTGGACGAATTTTCCGATGCAAAAACCGGCGCGGCTAAAAATCGTCAACCGTTTCGGCGTCATGCGATCGCTGCCGCTGGGCAAGCCAGTCTTCACCATCGGGCGCAAGGCGGAGAACGACCTGCAACTGCTCTCCGATTCCGTCTCGCGCCAGCATGCCGAGATCGTTTACGAAGACGACGCCTATCACCTGGTCGACATCGGCAGCAAGCGCGGCACCTTCGTCAACGACCAGCAGATCGCCCGCTGCGCCCTGCAACACCTAGACCGCATCCGCATCGGGGGCGACGAAGACCAGCAGATCATCTTCCTCGACGACACGATCGAGCGCGCCTCGGCGATATTCGACAGCTCACCCCGCCTGACGCTCACGCCGCAGCAGGCGGACCGCGTGACTTCGGCTAACGAAGAGCTGCAGAAGTTGGCCCGCTTCATCGAAGTCAATCAGGCGTTCAAATTCTCGCTCACGCCCGACGACGTGCTCTGCCTGATCGTCGACGCGGCCATCGAGATCACACAGGCCGAACGCGGCTTCCTGATGCTGCGCAACGCGGCCGGCGACCTGGAATTCAAAGTCGCCCGCGACGACAGCCGGAGTTGGCTCGAAGGCGCCGATTTCGCCATGAGCCGCTCGGTGGTCGAAGAGGCCTTCAAACAGAACCGCAGCGTGATTATCAACGACAGCCGTGAACACGCGTCGAGTTACGCCCGCGAGAGCGTCCGCAGCCTTGATTTGCGTTCGATCGCCTGCGTCCCGCTCCGCCGCTTCCAGATGACCGAGAACATGGACGCGACGTCGGTCTTGAAGCGTGACGCGGTCGGCGTTCTCTACGTCGACAGCCACGTCATCGGCGGGACGATCACCGAAACCTCCATCCGGCTGCTCGAATCGCTTGCCTTCGAGGCCACGAAGTCGCTAGAGAACGTGCGCCTGATGCACGAAGAGCGGGAGAAGAAACAGATCGAGCAGGAACTCGGCGTGGCGCGCCAGGTGCAGGTGGCGCTCTCTCCGACCGCCTTTAAAGTCCCGGACTATTTCGAGGTCGCCGCGCACAACATCCCCTCGCGCTACGTCGGGGGCGATTTCTACGACTTCATTTCACTCCGGGACAACCGCTCCGCCTTCGCGCTCGGCGACGTGTCGGGCAAAGGAGTCGCCGCCGCGCTGCTCGCCGCGATGGCCCAGGGCGCGCTCCAGGCCCAATTCACCAGCAACCTGCCGCTCGCCGAAGTCGTCACGAGCCTCAACAAAGTCCTCGTCCAACGCTCCGCATCGAACCGTTTCATCACGCTCTTCTGCGCGACGCTCGACCCCGACGGCCATTTCACATACATCAACGCCGGCCACAACCTGCCGGTCCTCGCCCGGGCGAGCGGCGGCGCCGAAACGCTGACGACCAAATCAGTCCTGCTCGGCGCATTCGACTTCGTCGAATACAAGCCGAGGCAGACCCGGCTCGCACCGGGCGACGTGGTGGTGATGTACACCGACGGCGTGACCGAGGCCGTCGACGCCGACAATCAAATGTTCGGCGATGAGCGGTTGGAGAAATTGGTCAGGGAGAGCGTCAATTTAAGCGCCGAAGAGATCAAGCAGCGGATTTTGGACGAGGTGTTGAATTTTACGGCCGGGCTGCCTCAAGGCGACGACATTACGCTCATCGCGCTAAAAATGAAACCGGCGTAAGCCGCACGCGCTCCGCATAGAAGCGCGAACGCAACTCGCCACGAGATCCCTCGCGCCGAGCGACCGGGCGAAAAGAATCACGACTAAGTGGTCATGAATCGCATAGACAAGTATGAAATTTTGTCTGTCATCGGTCGCGGCGGGCTAGGCACGGTTTACAAAGCTTTCCACCCGCATCTGAAAAAATACGTCGCCATCAAGGAGATCAACGCCGATCTGGCTGACAGGGCGGAGTTTCAGCTGCTGTTTGGGCAGGAAATCGAACTCTTAGCCAAATTGCCATCGCACCCTAATATCGTAACTATGCGCGACGCGCTGGTTTGGCAAGGTCGGTTTTTTCTGGTCATGGATTACATCGACGGCGCGGACCTGAACGTCGTCATTCAGCGCGGCCCGGTTGATCCATCGCAAGGAACCTCGTGGCTGGGACAAATTCTGGCGGGGCTGGCGGCCATTCATCAGCGCGGGATCGTTCATCGAGACCTCAAGCCCAGCAACATCCTGATAGATCAAGAAGGCATAGCGTACATCAGCGATTTTGGGATCGCTGAACACGTCAACAGCGCTTTGAGCGACATGCTGACGGCTAAGTACGCCGCCCCGGAACTGATAGACCCGGCTCTGAACCGCGCAGGAAGAAAAGAACAGGTGGACATTTACGCCGCGGGAATGCTAACGTATGAGATGTTCCTTGGGCCGAGCCGTTTTAGGAGCGCCTTTGCGGAAGTATACCAACGCCAGGAAGCCGACATCCCTGAAAGCTGGCTAGTCTGGCACACTGACTTGGCTAAAACAGCTCCGAAACTATCAGCAATAGAACCTCGCATTTCAAATTCGCTTGCACTGGTGGTTGAACGGATGATGGCGAAAGACGTAAACGAAAGGTACCTCGACGCGACAGAAGCCCGGCGCGACTTGAAAAACAGCGGCGGGCTTGCTGACGATTATTCGGGGCGCTCGCCGGCCGGCCAGGAAGACCTGACCGTTCCCATCGCCCGTTTACGCCCCCAGTCAGGCCGAGGAAGCGAGCGCGGGGCGAGCCAATCAGTCCCGCCTCCCGTACGCCGCGACCCGTCTCGAAAGGATTGGCGGCCAGGCTGGCTGCGCCGCCTCCCAAAATGGGCGTTGTTGGGCGTCGTCGCGCTGGCGGTTTTCTTACTTCAATATTTGTTGTCTTTGTTGATGCGGGATCATCCGGGGCTGACGCTGATAGTTCAGGGAGTTTCGGCGACCAGCGAAGTCTATATTGACGGCGTCAAGCGCGGCATCCCGCAAATGCAGACGCCCGCCGGCGCCGCGCCGGTCGGCTCGATCAACGTTTACGGCTTGAAAGCCGATCAGAAATACGCCGTCAAAGTGAAGTGCGGCGATAGGGAGGTCAGACTTTTCCGCGACGGCAATCCGTTCGACGGCGCGCTGCAAGGCAAAGACGGTCAGAAGATTGAGATCTCCGGGGAGAAATGCGGCGTTCTGGCGCCTGCGGCTACGCTGCCGGCGGAGATCGACTACAACGGCGCAATGATTCTCGTGCCGGCGGGCGATTTCATCATGGGCAATGACAACGGCCCGCCGGAAGAACGCCCAGCCCACAGCGTCCCCGTACCGGCGTTTTATATTGATAAGTATGAAGTGACCAACCAGCAGTACCGGCAGTTTTGCGCTTCGCAGGGAATTCCGATGCCTGGTCTGCCGAAAATGGACAAAGAGAAAAGAAGAGAATTCTCCTGGCTATTGACTTACTATGACAAACCCGACGCCCCCGTTTTCGGAATGAGCTGGGCGGAATCGCGGACTTGCGCCGATAGAATTGGCAAGCGACTTCCGACCGAAGCCGAGTGGGAAAAAGCCGCTTCGTGGGCGCCCGGGGAAGCCGGAACTGTCCAAAAGTACATTTATCCCTGGGGAAGTCAGCCTGATACAACCAAAGCTCGACTTTACTCTGATCAACCCGCTTCTGTTTATGGTAATCCGGGCGACATCAGCAGGTATGGCATACTGGGAATGGCCGGCAATGTCAGCGAATGGGTTTCTGACATCGCCAAAATTTTTCCCGGCTCTACCGCTCCTCAATATGAACCGGACACTCGCCTGGCGCGTGGAAGGACGTTTCGGAGCAAGCTGGAAGGCGCGATCACTACATATCGAAGCAGTTTCTATCAGCCAAATGATAAAAACGGAATGACCAGGAAGGACGGAAGTTCGATTGCTCTTTTTGTTGGGTTTCGTTGCGCCATCTCAGCCGACGACCCAAGACTCAGGCCATATATCAACAAAAAATGATTCGAAGGAGGTCGCACGCGCTTATGAGAGTGTCAGCGACGTTTTCAGTCATAACCTTGATCATCATTTCTTTGGCGCCGGCCGTCATTCAACCTGATGGCAAAGCGAACGCGCAGACGGCGCAGGGATCTGGAGCACAGGATGACAACATCGAGATTTTTCGAGTGCCAAAAACAGGGCGTAAACCGCCCCCAAAGGCAAAGATCTTGGCCCCGCTCCTTTCTTTGCAATGGTGGCTGATGATTCGCGGTCGCGATTGTCATCCACAGGAGTTTGACTCGAAAGCGGCCTTCGCCGTGGATGATCTGGTTCGGATCGGAATCACTGTCAATCAGAGCGGCTTCCTCTACGTCGTTCTCGAAAATAAACCGGGCGCCGATGGCACATTGATTTATCCCGACCCGCGCATCAACCGGGGAAGCAATTTAGTCCGAAAGAATACGCCGGTCATCCTGCCTAGTAACTGCCCTTCGCCGGAGAGCCGGGATAGCGGCTGTCCAATGGATGTCACGATGGCGGAGGATTGCTGGTGGAGTATCACTAAGCATTACAGCGGCAACATTACTTTGATCTTCAGCCGGGATAAGATGGACGAATTCGAGAGCTTGATTGAAAAAGCAGGCGCGAAGCGGACAGGAAACCCGGATTTGCCGAGGCTTCGTTCGGATTTGCTCGAAATGATCAAACGGCAAACCGTTCAAGCGCAGGACCTCAAAACTAGCCTGACTAGGCCGCAACCCGGCGCAATGGGGACGATCGTTAGCAACTTCACGACGCGGGTGACTAACACCAACCGCAGAGACAATGAGGAGATTGTCGAAACCATTACGCTTAAACTTCAAAACCGATGAAGAGAAACCATTCGACGGGAAGACCTCAATGTGGAGAAGATTAAGCCGGGGCCCGACGAAAAAGGTTTTATCGCAGCCAACTACTTGACGCGAGTGATCAATCTAAAGCGCCGTGACAATGAAGAGATCATTGAAACTATGACGCTCAAACATCAACAGCGATAATCAGTCGCATCAGCTTTCACCGAAGGGAGTTAAGGCCATGAAATCATTCTTCAGCCGTGGCGCCATCGTCACATCGTTTTGCCTATTGACAGTTCTGCTTCTCTCGACAGTCTGTTTCAACCAATCCACACTAACGCTCGCCCGCGCGACACAGCGGCCGGAGTCGGGCAAGGAAGAGAAGAAACGTCCAGCCGACGGTCTGGACGTCGCTATTCTAATGAAAGACAGCCGAGGCGTCTTCGCCCCGGTCGATCCCAGCCGTGAGTTCGTGAGCGGAGAGCAGTTCAGAGTGGAATACACCAGCCGGCTGGACGGCATTGTCTACTTCGTCAACGTCGATCCGCTGGGAGGCACGACCGTGATATATCGAGACGAGGTCCGCTACGGCAATAAATACGTGCATCCATCTCCGGAAGAAAAAAAGGTCATCCAGTTCAAAGGAAGCGCGGGGATCGAAGTGTTGAAAATCATCATCTCTCCGAAAGAAATCCGGGAACTCGAAAACGCCTTGCAGGAAAGCGGCGGGAAGCTGGGAATGAGCACGCAGCAGGCCAAGGACGAGTTGGTGGGATATGTCGCGCCGAAGCAGGAGCCGGGCAGGCCTTGTGGCGGATTGGAATTGAGCGTTGGCGGCGCGAAGGTCGGCTGTCGCGAACTCAGCGTGGTCAGCCTGAACCAGGCTCAGGGGAAAATCTCCGTCGCACTCGCCTCAAAAGGCGAAGGGATGCGGCCAAATTCGCCAGGCTCCGCCAAACTGAATACGGACGAAATGGCCGTGTTGGAGATCCGGCTGAAACACGTTCAGCGATAGCAACCAGAAAATTGGGCGGAAAGTCGGGCGGAAAAGTGGTAGATCATAGCTAGCTCTTGATTTCATAGAAATACCTAGCAATATGAGGAAACTGTGACCACATATTCAACAGGCCACCAAAGATGATCAAGGCTCATAAAATCAGGCTCAATCCGACACCGCCGCAGGAATCTTATTTCTATCGCGCTTCAGGCGTCGCCCGCTTCGCCTGGAATTGGGCTTTGGTAGAGTACAAGCGACGTAAAGCCGCCGGGCAAGAGATCGCTTGGAATGAGATTAAGAAAGAGTTTCGGGCGAAGATCGAGACCGAATTCCCTTTTGTTAAGGATGTGACGAAATGCGCGGCTGAAGCGGCGATTGCCGATCTCCGCCAGACGATCAATACCTACTATAAGACAAAAGAAGCGAACCCGAAGTCGAAGGTGAAATTTCCGGGCCGCGCAAGAGGAGCAAAAAGATAGGCGGCTTCGGGTTGAACAACGATAAGTTTTGGGTCGATGGTCATATGATTTATGTCCCGAAGCTCGGGGAAGTGAATATGGCCGAAGCTCTCCGGTTCGATGGCCGGATACTAAATGGGCGGATCAAGGAACTAGCCGGGAGATGGTATTTAACAATCACAGTTGAGGTTGAGCTTGTTGCTCAACCTGCAGCGAGTCCGCTAAGAAGCGTCGGGATAGATTTCGGTTTATCTACGTTTGCTGCACTCAGCAATGGCGAGAAGAGCGAAACCCAAGCTCATTACCGAAAAGCTGAGGGCAAATTGAAGCGTTTCCAGCGCGGACTGGCTCGAAAGAAGAAAGGCTCGAACAATCGAAAGAAATGGAAGCTGAAGATTGGGCGAGCGCACGAAAGAGTCTCGAATCTGAGGAGTGACTTCCTGCATAAATTCACGAGCGAGGTGACGAAGAGATTCTCAATAGTGTGTGTCGAAGACCTATGCCTGAAGGGATGGGTAGGGCTGGCCGGGAAATCGACGCACGACGCAGGGGTAGGTCGGGCGATCAATCAACTGGAATACAAGACCGAGGAGGTTGGGGGAAAATTGCAGAAAGTGGGACGATTCTTCGCATCCTCGAAGCGGTGTCACGTGTGCGGATATATCAAGGAAGATCTGAAGTTGAGAGAACGAGAGTGGAAGTGTCCGAACTGTGGGGCCGAACATGATCGAGATGAAAACGGGGCGATTAACATTGAAATGGAAGGCGTGAGCCTTCTCGCCGGAAGTGGCTACATCGGCGAAACGCCTGTGGAGTTTGCGGCCTCTGCATTGAAGTTTGCTTCAATGTAAGTTGCGGACTATGAAGCAGGAACTTTCCACGTTTTTCTACGAGAAAGGTAGCAGAGTAAATATGCGATTCAAGCTATTCGTTCTAGCCGTCCTTTGCGGCCTTCTAACGCCGCTCTACGGCTTATCACAAACGCCGGTCAAGCTCAAAGCTCGCGAGTTGTTCGTTACCAAACAGGCCGACGGGATCGAAGTCACAGTCAAATGGCTCGACAAGAACGGCCAATTCATAGTGGTTGATCCGAGCCGGAATTTCAAAAAGGGCGACGAACTCCGTGTGGAGTTCCAAAGTAATTTCAACGGGCTTGCCTATTTCCTCAACGTCACGCCGACGGGCGTCTTGAAGATCATATACAAAGGCGCGGTCCGCGCCGACGTCAGGAACGAGCTTCCGGCCGGCCCCAATACGATCCAATTCGACAACGAATCGGGCGCCGAAACGCTGAAGATCCTGCTCGCCCGACAGCCGGTAGAGGAATTCGAGGCGGCGCTCAATAAATCTGGAGGCGTGTTAGGCGCTACGGCCGCCGGAGTCGCGGACGAGCTTTCCAGAAACAATAAGCAGACGCCGAAGCCGAACCAGCCTTCGTCGGATGAAATGGCGAAAGCCGGAAGACAGAAGCCGAAACCGGCGCCGGTCTCTGAAGAAGTCGGTTTCGTGACCCCGAAGCCCGGTCAGGAGTGTGGCGGGTTGGAGCTCGCTTACGGCGGCCAGAAGCTCAAATGCCGCGGGATGCTCGTCGCCAAAGGCAATGAAAAGAAAAGCGAGGGCGCGGTTTTCGTCGCGGCCTCCAACTCGGCGCAGAGCGGCGCGCTGCAAACCGGCGATGTGGCGGTGATTGAGCTGCGCTTCAAGCACGTCAAAATTCCGGAATAATCCCTGGGAGCGCCGCCCATCCTTGCCTGCAGCGTTCTGGTGAGGGCCGACTGGCCGAGGCAAGCAGGCAAGGATGGGCGGCGCTCCCAGGTCTTCGGAGAGGAAGCTATGTTCGCGTCTTCTTTCTTAGCCGGGCCGCGGCTGGTCGCCTTGGGGGCGATTCTGACTTTCTTTCTCCCTCTGACTTCGCCCAGAGTGGCGAATGGACTGTCGAATGAATGGTCATACGCCGCGCCTTCCCGGCAGTCCGGGAAATTCATCGACAAAACGCAGGAGAAAACACCCCAGCCTGTAAGGGCGCTGACGGAGGACGCGAAAGCCAGGGTCAGAAACGCAGTGCCGGCTGTGGGGCTGGTGATGGCGGAAATCGGCGACGAGAGGAAATTGGCTTATCGCGGCTCCGCCGTCGTAGTGCGCAGCGATGGGATTGTCGTCACTAATCATCACGTCATTTATGACCGTGAGGCGGAGAAGATTTACGAAGGCCTCTACTTTCGACTTCGCGGCGAAATAGAAAACGCCGCTTCGTCGGCGTCATATCGGTTGGAGGTCGTCGCTCTGGATCGCCCGCGCGACCTGGCGCTCCTGCGAGTGATCGAAGCCGACGGGAAAAAGTCCGCCAGGGCCAAGCTGAACCTCGCCAGCCTCGAATTGGGCGACGAAAAGAAACTGGAATTGCTCGACGATCTGGTGGTGATCGGCTTCCCGGAAAAAGGCGGCGCGTCCGCCACGCTGAGCGTCGGCGTAGTGGAGGGAATCGATCTGAAAGGCGGCTGGATCAAAACCAACGCCAGGCTGCTGCACGGTAACAGCGGCGGCGCCGCCGTCAACAGCGAAGGCAAATTGATCGGAATCGCTACCAAAGTGATTTCTGATGAAACCGAAAGTAACGTCACGCTGGGGATGATCGGTTATTTGCGTAGCGTCGATCTGGTGCGCCAGATGGTGGAAAAGTTGCAGGAGGCCGGGAGCGACAAAGAAAAGAGTCCTTCTCCGGCTCAGACTGGCGCGCATTCGGACAGACACGATCCGGCGCCCGCCGCCCATGCGGTGACCGTGCGCGGCGTCGTCAAGGATGCGCGCACGGGCAATCCCATCGCCGGGGCGCGCGTCGGGCTGTTGGTGGCCGGCGGCGACCTCGACGTGGCCAACATCATCACCTGGGGAGGAACGAACGCGGATGGGAAGTTCGCGCTTGAAAAACCTGTCTTGCCGGGAAAGTATACTTTGCGAGCCAAAGTCATCGGAGATGTCGCCTACGCGCCATATGGCGTCGAGGTCGAGATCAGGCCCGATACTTATCTGATAATCGAGATGAACCTAGCGCGTGAACAGTAAGTTACAGATGGAGATGACTAACGCGAGACTGATAGTTCAAGCTGCTGACAAAAATCCTACCGAGCATGAAGTCGCTAAAACCATTTCCATTGGCAGCGCGGCGGACAATCAGGTCCGCATACGCGATCAAGGAGTCGTTCCTTACCACGCGATCATCGTCAGGGCGAACGGCTCTTATCTGATCAGCGAAATTGGCGGCTCCGGCGTCTTCGTCAACGGGGCGCGGATACACGCAGATCATCCGCTGCGCGACGGGGACGTAATCTCCATCGGAGAAGCGGCGGAGATCAGATTTTTATCGCCCGAGGCGCGGCGTCAATCCGAAGACCTCACATCATCTACGTCTTCACAAAAATCCGGCGATTCCCCGGCGGCAGGCGCCGCCGCTGATTCACTTCCTCGGTCGCCGGCCGTCGGCGGGCAGAGCTCCGGATCGCTCTCCTGGCGGCAGATCGCGCTGGCGCTCACGGTCGGGATATCATTGGTAGGCGTCGTCGCCATACTCTACCTACTTATAAATAGGAAGAACTGCGGAGTGGCGCGCGTCATCAATCCGGCCGCCGGAACAATCGTCAGCCGCGGCGCCACTATTTCAGTCAAGGCCGACAACCCGGAATGCGTTCGACGGATCAGTTACCTGCTCGACGGGCTGCCGTTCGCCAGCTTTGAAGGATGCGTTTTTGAAGCCGTCCTCGACCCGATAAAGCTCAGAGAGCAGGCGCCGCAGATCGCCAGCGGCAGTCATAAATTATCAGTGTTGGTCGAAGGCGAGGAATCGAGCCAGGAGTCGGAAGCGGTGGAGATAACTCTGGATTTTTCCGCCGCCGCTGACGGGACCGACCTGGACTTCATTCGCGAAAAAGCGGAGGCCCTGTGCGGCCAGCTCAGCGGCGGCAGCGGTTTCGTTTTTGGCCGTGAATTCACCGAGCGGATTCATGATCGGACGCGATCGTTCCGCAATGACATCTATGCCGCCGCCGCGCAGAACAAGGACCAGATCAATAAGCATTTCTCCTTTTACGGACACACACCCTTGTTCGGGTATATATTGGCGGCCAGCCGGAGTGGCTTTAGCGCGAACGGCGAAGTTGACGGCTGCGGCGTCGGCGCGGGAGAGCGGGGCCTTTGGCGCATGCCGCAGTCCATCATTCGGCAGTATGCGCAGGCTAACGCGCAGGCGGATCAGGAGGCCAGGATCGCCGCCAGACACTTCGATGAGACGTTCGACCAGTTCAACGGCAAAGAGGATTTTATGTATGCGGTCGCCTGCTTCGGCGAACCGGGCGCGCGCGCCGGCGCAATCTCGCAGCAGTTGCCCGAAGGAAAGGCGCGCCGCGATTTTTGGCAGGTGGCGCGAGACGTCGGCCTCTCGCCTGATGAAGTGAGCCGGGTGGTCTGTTTCATCGCCGCGGGAATCGTGGCGGAAAATCCGGAACGGTTTGGGATGACCTCTCCACGTCTTTCAGACCTGCTCGGATTCTCGCCCCCGATCACGCCCCCGGCCGCGACCGCGTCAGCTACGCAGCCCGTCGTCGCTACATCGCCGCCCGCGCCGGCTCTGTATAATTCGATGGGAGAAAAGGAGAGGTACGACTTCCTCGGTCGCGCCGCGCGGCAGATCACGGAAAAGATAGGAACGCGCCTTTATGAGTTCGACAGCGAAGTGGTTGGTTACATCAAGCGCTACGTCGACGTTTACAACGGACGCGTCGGGAAGAGATCAACGGCCCAATGGGGAGAGGACCTGAATTTTGTGTTCGAGCGCGCGATTAAACAGGCGCCGGGCATCATCGCCGCCTTTAGACAAGAGAACGTGCCTGCCGTGATCGGCCTGTACATCCCGATGATTGAATCGGAATACAGCGAGAAATGCTTAAAAAGCCCTGCGGGCGCGGTAGGCATGTTCCAGTTCATACGGGACACGGCGATCGAGTTCAATGTTCACCCTGATCAGCGGTGCGACAATCGGGTAATGATGAAGGCGGCGGCGAGGTACATGAAGAAACGCCTCAATGAATTCGGCCCTGACGCGATGGGCGCGGCCCTGTCGGTGGCCGCCTACAACCGCGGTCCCGGCTCTGTGCGCGACGATTTGGCGAAGATCATCAACAGTCGCGACAACGAGCGCGCCTTCTGGACGCTGATTGCCCGCAAAGAGGAACTGGACCGCTTTTACCAGAACGAGAACGTCAAATACGTCCCGAAGTTTTTTGCGGCGGCTATCATCGGCGAAAATCCCAGGGCGTTCGGATTGCGGATCAGAAATTTATCCAGTTACGACCAAACAGTCTCTGAGCGATGAGCGATTTGATTCTGAGGGTTTACGATACGACGCCGGCGCGGGAATTCATCGCGCCCGCCGGGACCTGCTCGATCGGACGCGGCGAGGACAACGACCTGGTAATCAATCAGGCCGGCGTCTCACGCAGGCACGCGGTCATTGGCGTTTACAGCGACGGCGCGCAGATTTCCGATTGCGGCTCGCAGAACGGCACATTCGTCAATCATCGGCCGGTCGTCGGATCGGCGCCGATCAACAACGGCGACACAATCTCGCTCGGCTCTGTGTGTGAAATCGAAGTTGTGATGACCGCTTCCAAAGCGAAAGATCGCTCCGAGGCGCCCTCGGGAGCGGCGCGCGCCCTGGGAGCGCAGGCGCCCCTGCCTGCTCGCTTGCGAGACGACGCAGGCAGGGGCGCCTGCGCTCCCAGGAAACCGCGGTTGACCGCGCCGCTCGGGGCCGTATTTTCAATTATCGGAATTGTCGTCATCGCATCCGTCATAGCCTGGATGAAATCGGGAAACGGCGAGCTTGACGAAAAGAAGATTGTTCCATCGCCCGGCCCTTCCACGCCGGCGAGCCCGTCATTGACGGCCTCCCGCCCGCCGGAAGACAGGGCGTTCATCGAGATCGAAGGCGGAGCCAAGCGGATGATGCGTCGGATCAGCAACGACTCGTACGCCTCCCTGGACCAATCTTCGCTGCGCCAGATCAGGTCAGCGGTCGAACAAAGCTGCAAATCTCCTTCGCTCGCCGCCGCGTTTCAAGTCATCAGCCAAAATCGCAGCGAGTTTATCCGATTGGCCGATAACCAGATCTCTCCCGATCTGCTTGCTTATGCGGTGTTGGCCGAAACCAATGGGGGGACGCAGAATCTGATGGCAAAGGCCAGAGAGATGGCCCCGAAGCTGAATGCTCTGCGCAGTATGTTTGGCGGCGATCTGACTGACAGCGCGTTGCTCTTTGTCGCCGCGTATTATGAAGGCGTCCCTTCCAAAAAACACCATCCGCTGCTGGATCGGATTCCCGACCCCACCCAGCGCGACATTTGGAGCTTGTCGCGCGGCGGGAAATTCAAACCCGGACAGTACGAGTTCGTCCTGCGGTTCATCGCCTACGGGATCATCGCCGACAATCCCAGGCAGTGTGGCATTGCGCTGCCGAGGCTGGATTTTTGAACCCTCCGGCCGAAATGACAGTTGACTTTTATGGAGTCTCTAAGCAGAATGCGCCTGCGCACCTAAGTAACCTGACGCCACGCTTGAATTGCTCAGCGGCGTAGAATTAGAAAGCGACGGAGTCGCTCTGAGGCCAGCCAAATCGCCATTATCAACTTGTCTACTTAAGTTGAGTTGGCCGGCGGAACTGATCGCCGCCCGATGGTTTCTCTCCGGTAAAAGATATGAGCCGTTATCGTCGCATCGTATGGAATGAGGGGATGTTATTGACTCCCCACCATTTTCAACAAGCCGACAATTACCATGAGGACTTGCTCAACACGCGGATCGCCGCGCTCCTGCCATACGAGTGGGGTTTGCTGGAATTGCAGATTAATCGCGACGCCGTCGCCAACGGTTCTGTTCAGTTGATCAGTTGCCGCGGCGTGATGCCTGACGGCCTGGTCATCAACATTCCTCAAACCAGTCCGGAACCTGCGGCTCGTCCCGTTGAAGATTACTTCAGTCCGACTGCGGATCACCTGGACGTTTATCTGGCGGTTCCGGCAAGCCGCGCCGGGGCATCGAACTTTCAGCCGGGCGGCGCCCCGGCGACTCAGTCCGTCCGCTTTCTGCAGGAACCCGGAATCGTGATTGATGAAACGAGCGGCGATAACGAACAGCAACTGGCTTTCGCGCGCGGGAACTTTCGGTTGATCTTTGAGGGCGAAACCCGCGAGGGCTATAGCTCCATCAAGATCGCCCGGTTGCGGCGCACGACGACGGGGCAACTGACCCTTGCGGACGAATACGTCCCTCCGGCTTTACACATCGGGGCTTCGTCATGGCTGAGTAATCTGCTGCGCGAGTTGATCGAGTTTCTGGTGGCCAAGAGTGTGACGCTCGGCGAGCGCCGCCATCAGAGCGGCTCCGGCCAGGCGGTCTTCTCGACAGATGACGGTGTGATCCTGTGGGTCTTGCCGACGGTCAACGCGGCGATTCCCGCGTTCGCCCACCTGTTCAGGCAGCGCATCGTTCATCCCGAGAGGCTTTATGCGGAGATGGTCAAGCTTGCCGGAGCCCTGATGTCCCTAGTCTTCGAGCGCCATGCCAAGGACCTTCCGCGTTACGAACATGAAAACCTTTACAAGACTTTCCGGCGACTCGATTTTGAAATCAGGGATCTGCTTGAAAGAGTGGACCCGAAGCGGTACGTGCCGATTCCTCTCAAACAGGAGCGCCCGGCGCTTTACGTCGGCAGAGTCAATGACGAAGCTTTGCTGCGCGGCGCCGAATTCTTCCTGGCCGTCGGCGCAAACGTGCCGGAGAACAAGCTGATCGAGCGCGTGCCGTTCGCCATCAAGATCGCCGACCGCGACGGCATTGACGTCGTCATCAACAACGCCTTGCGCGGGGTCAGCATCACTCACGTCACGCCGCCCGGACAAATCCCCACGCGACAGGGATTGCATTACTTCCGGCTCGACCGTAACGATCAGGATATCGGGTTGAAACGGTTCTGGGATCAAATCGTCGCTCTCAAGACCATTTCGGTGTGGGTGGCCGACGAATTCCCGGACGCGAAGCTGGAGATGTACGCCATCAAGCCGCGCTGAACAATCCTATGGAGCAGACACGTACCCGGCTCAAATCCGAAAATGAATTGATCGACCTGGCGACGCCGGTCTTCCGATTGGTGATGCGCCTGAAGTCTAAAGCCGTCACGCAGTCGGACGAAGAAATCAGGCAGTCGGTCGACACGGCGCTGCGGCTGATGGAGAGGGAGGGCGCGAGTCGCGGCTACAAAGAAGAGCAGTTGCTGAACGCCAAATTCGCGCTGGCCGCGTTCGTCGATGAAACAATTCTGGCCGGCCCGCTGAAACAGGCCTGGGAGAAATACCCGCTTCAGCTCGAATACTTTCACGAAGCCCTGGGCGGGATCAAATTCTTCGACCGGCTCGACAGTCTGCTCAAGCGAGCCGAAACGGAAGCCGATGTGATCGAGGTTTACTACCTCTGCCTGCTGCTCGGCTTCAAGGGCAAGTACGATGTTTACCTGGAAGACCAACTGCCCGGCGAGATCAACAAAGTGGCCGAGCGGTTGCGCCAGGCGGGGCGTTTACGCGGCAGCCTGCTCTCGCCGCATTGGAAAGTAATGGATCAGCCGGAGCCGCCGCCGCCAGAGCCGGAATTGCCGCGCTGGGTAATCTGGACCGCGGCCGCGTCGATCGGACTCGTCGCGCTCGTCTATATTGTCCTGAATTGGATTCTGATCTCTGACGTCAATTACTTCAAGCGAAGCCTGCTGAAGTGAAAAAAGCGCCAGAACCAAAGGGCCGGAGACTATGCCTGCGATCAGCCAACAGATCAAAAAATTGATTCTCCTGTCAGCGCTAGTTGCGCTCACCGGCATCGCAATTCTACTGATTCTGGTCGTCAGTGACGATGTCGGCCCAACGCAAATCATTCTCATCGCTTTGATTTTGTTGCTCTGGCCGGTCGGCGTTTTGTTCAGTTACTACGTCCGGCGGCGTCAAGCTCCGGCGGAGGCCGATGCCGAGGCCCCAGCCACGCCGAAGAAAGCGCCTTCGACTTCGGCCCCGCACGTTTCTGAAGAATTGGAGCGTGGGGCGCACGAGACCACACAGTGGTTGGAGGAGAACCTGATTGACGGGGAACAAGGCGCGGCCCCCATCTATCAACTGCCCTGGTTTCTGATTGCCGGCCCGCCGAAGGCGGGCAAGACTTCTTTGTTGCTGTCGGCCGGAATGACGTTCAACGCGTTGCCGAGTCAGCGCCGCGCGGATCAGAACCTGCTTCGCTCGACCGTGAGCTGCGATTGGCGCGTGACAGACCAGGCCGTGTGGATAGATACGGCAGGCCGTTATCAAACTGAGAGGGCTGAGAGGGCTGAGAGGGCTGAGAGGGCTGAGAGGGCTGTGAGGGCCGACGGGGAGGGGGATCAGGCGGGGGATGGAGACGAATGGCTCGGACTGGTTGAGACGCTCAAAAAATACCGGAAGAAGCGCCCGATTGACGGTCTTGTCTTGACGGTCAACGCCTCGGAGTTGATCGGGCTGAACGAATCTGAAATCGAACAGCGGGCGCAGGTCTTGCGCGACCGCCTTGATCAATTGATCGCCAGAACCGGCGCGCGATTCCCCGTCTATCTGGTCTTTACACAAGCCGATCTGGTTCCGGGATTCGCGCCGTTCTTCAGGCTCCTCAATCGAACTGAGCGGGAGCAGGTTTGGGGGGCGACAATTCCGCTGGCGCAGGCCGAAGTCGGGCCGGCGTTGTTTGACACCGAATTCGATTACCTGATCGATGCGCTTATGCGCCGCCGCATGCTTCGCCTGAGCGCGCCCGACAAATCGTCCGAGCAGTCACAGGTCTTCGACTTTCCCCTCTGGTTTAATGAGACCCGCCGCAAGCTCGGACTATTTACGATGGCGCTCTTCCGGCAGAGCCTCGTCAGCGGAAAGCCGCTTTTCCGCGGCTTTTACTTCACGAGTTGTCCGGCGCCACAAAACAATCAGGCGGACGCCACAGAGGGGCAGGACGAGTCGAGGATCACTAGCCCCGGATATTTCGCCGAAGATTTTTTCAGGGAAGTCCTGCTGCGCGACAAGGACCTGGCCGCTTCTTTCCAGGAGACTCAGGCCCAGCCGAGTCGCCATCGCAAGCTGATGCTGGGCGCCGCCGCGCTCGCCGGCCTGTGTCTGTTCTTGACGCTGGGCATGATTGTTTCGTTTTTCAAAAACCGGGACTTGATCGAACTCGCCAAAACGCGGGGCGACGAATTGCTCGGCCAGTTCAAACCTGATGACGCGCGCGCAGGCAATTCGGACAGGGCGAGCGCCGAAATTAGCCAGGGCGATCTCAACTCGCTCAATCATCTGCTCGATACGATCGAGCAGATCGACCGCCAGCGCGAAAGTCGGATCGGATCATTGCCATACCGCTTCGGTTTGTATTCGGGCGATGATCTCCGCCCGAGGTTGCGCGAAATCTATTTCGAATTTGTCTCGCGGCGTTTCCTGACGCCCACGCTGAGCGGCTTGTCGCAGACCCTGGATCAAACTTCGCCGTCACAGACCGGCAATGGTGGACAGGGTGGCGAGCAGGGGGTTGATCAGGAGCAGCTTTATTACGACACGCTCAAATCCTACAAGATGGGCGAGCGCCAGGCCTATGTCGAATCTAGCTTTTGGCGAGAACAGTTGGCGCGTTATTGGAAGGAACCGCAGACGTTCGGCGAAAAGCGCCATCTAGGCTACTTTACCGCGCAAGCCGGGCTAAGCGACGAAGATGACGACAGCGTGCCACGACCGCAAACCGATGATGATCGGGTCAAAGCCGCGCGCGCCAAATTGCAAAATTACGCCGTGGAGAAACTGGTTTACAGCCAGATCATTCGCGAGATCGAAAAACAGGGGGAGCCCTATTACTTACGCGACGTCGCGAAGGGGCAATTCGGCAGCGAATGGATCGAAAACGCCGGTTCACAATCGGTGCCTTACGCTTTCACCAAGCATGCTTACTACAAGCAGGTGCAAGGAAGAGCCTGGCTGAACACCTTCGAAGAGTTGAAGAAGAAGAACGAAAACGATTTCGTTCTGGATCGAAAATCGGAATATGAACGCGTTGAGCCGGAACACCTGCGGCAACGGTACGAGGCCGATTATGTCACGGCGTGGCAAAAATTCCTGAACGATCTGCGCGTCAAAAACTTCGACAGGAAGAGAGACGCCGTCAAAGCTTTGGAAGACCTCTCGGAGGAGAATTCGGCGTTCGGCACCATCCTGAACGCGGTCAAAGATCAGACGACGCTCTCGAAGCCGCCTACCAGTGACGGTTTTATCGGATGGCTGAAATCGTGGACGATGAAGAGAATCGGCGGCGCGACCAAAGTCGAAACCGATTTTACCACGCTCAGAAACTTCAACATCAGCCTTTATCTGGGCAAGCTCAAAGAAGTGCTGAGCAAGCTGCGAAGCGCGAACGGAGATGAGTGGCGCCAGGTGGCGAACCTGAAAGACGACCAGAATTTTCAGGGCGCGATGAATCAGGCGCGCGATTCCTTGTCGCCCCTGAAATTGTCCAACGGCGCCAGACCGTTCGCCGATCTGCTCGAACGGCCATTGACGAATATCGATGCCGGATTGGGCAAAGGGCTTTCGGCGGATCTGAACCAGGCCTGGAGCAAGGTTCTGGCCACGGCGCGACGCCTCGAAGCCAAGTATCCGTTCTCGAACTCCGACAGCCAGGCGCAAGCGGCTGAGCTGAGGCAGTATCTCAACCCGGTTAACGGAGAATTGTCGCAATTTTACAAGCGCATCGAAAAAGACCTGGACGGCATCCCCGGCCAGTTGAAGCCTAGAGATCAAGGCAAGTTCAACCCTCAGTTCATTGATTACTTGAACGGGATGCTGATGGCGCGCGAGGCGCTGTTTCCGCCGAACAGCGAACAGCCGAAGCTGGACTTCGTAGCTTCGCTGAAACCGCCGTTGGGCGTGACGGCGGAGGTTCTTCTCGGCGATACGCGGATTAGAGCGGAGAACGGCGCGCTGCAGCAACAAAACGCCTCCTGGCCCTCAACCGGAACGCTGGGAGTAAGCGTCAACCGAATTCAAGATGGGCAGCCGCTGCTGCTAGCGCAATTCCCCGACACGTGGGGGTTGTTCAAAATGCTGTCGAGCGGCAAGTCGTCCGACGGACAATACCGGCGGGAATGGAGCGGCATACAATTGCGGATCCAACCGTCAGGCAATATCGATCCATTTCAGATTAAGTTCGCGCTTTAAGAAATCGTCCACTCTTATTTTCCTCTCCTACATTTTCCTGTCGGCAAAACCAAAACAGGAAAATGTAGGAGAGGAAAATGCGGACCTGCGGATTTCTCAAATCAGTCACTATGGCCGAAACGACGATCATAGCCGGAAATTTTTCGCTGTTATTTTCTTTACTCGTCAAACCTATCGAGAAAGAGGCGCCGTCTAAGCGCGAGAAAAAGAGGTCATTATGGTTACGGCAAAAGAACTGTTCGACGCCGGCCAACTTCAAGCCGCCATCGAAGAAGTAACACGCGGGGTCAAGGCCAACCCGACCGACATGTCGCATCGCGCCTTTCTTTTCGAACTGCTCTGTTTTGCGGGTGAATGGGATCGCGCCGAGAAGCAACTCGACGTCATCGGCCATCAGGACGCTCAATCCGACATCGGCGCGCGCATCTATCGTCAGAACATCGCCGCCGAGCGAAAGCGCGAGCAGGCGCTGAATGGCAAAGGATTCCCGAAATTCATACTTGAACCGCCGAGTTATGTGGCTTTGCAATTGAAAGCTTTGGGTCAAATCGGAACCGGCGACTTTAGCGAAGCGCGGGCCTTGCTCGACCGCGCGGCGGAAGAATCTCCGGCCTTGAACGGGACTTTGGACGGCGAACCATTCCAAAATTTCAGGGACGCCGATGATTTAATCAACTCTGTGATGGAAGTCTTCCTGCAGGGAGAGTATGTTTGGCTTCCGTTCGAGCAAATTCGCGGCGTTGAAATTTTTCCTCCAACCCATCTGCGAGATTTGATCTGGGCGCGGGCGCGCATCCAGACCGTAGACGACGCAGAGGCGTTCGCCGGCGAGGTTTTTATTCCCGCCCTATACGCAAATTCGCATCAGCAGGAGAATGATCAGGCGCGGCTCGGAAGAATGACCGACTGGCGTCCGCTCAGCGATGAAATATATACCGGCGTAGGCCAGCGCCTTTTTCTGATAGGCGCCGAGGATAAGGCGATGCTGGAGATCAGAGCCGTCGATTTTGAATTACCTGCTCCCGTCACAATGTCCCCGGCAGGTTAGCCAATTGAATTTCCCGAGCCGGAAAACCAGATTTTATGACTTGTACTTTATTCTTTAACTCCCTTACAATGGCCGCGCGGCCATCGTCGCGGGAAAGCGGCCGCTGCTCAGTAAAGCGGCCACTGCTCAGTAAAGCGGCCACCGCTCAGTAAAACGGCCATCGTTCAGAAAAGCGGCTATCACTCGGGAAAGCGGCCATCGTTGCGTTAAAGCGGCCACCACTCGGGAAAAAGGAGAACAGCCAATGTCGGCTACGGGGCCAGTGATAGACCTCGACAATTTGATGATCTCCATCTCCGAAGATAATCCGGTCGGCGCCGAATTGCGTTACGCGCCGGTTGACCCCAAACGCGGAATTTCCTGGCATGACGAAATCAGAGAGGCCGCCCGCGAAAATCTTTACGAACAAACGCCGAAACACTCTGACTGGCCGAAAGTCGTCGAACTTACGACAAAGGCGTTGACGAAGCTGAGCAAGGACTGGCAAATCGCCGCCTGGCTGGCCGAGGCTCTGGTCAAACACGACAGGTTCGATCGCCTGGCGGGTTTGCGCGACGGGGCGAGGCTGATGCGCGGTCTGATGGAACAATACTGGGATAACCTGTATCCGGCCATCGACCCTGAAGACGGCGACAGCCCTCTTGTCGGCCGGATCAACGTAGTCACCGCGCTCAGCGACACGCTTTCCATCGCCGTCAAAAAAATACCTCTGACCAACAACCAGTTAGGCTTGAGTTACAACTTTTTACAATGGCAGGAATCCAAGAAATTCGACGTTCCCGACGACCAGAACGAGCATACCGAAAAGACAGCCGAATTGATTGAACAGGCGAAAGAAGAAGGCAAGATCACCAGCAGAGATTGGCGCAACGCGGAGAAGGCTACGCCTTACGAACATTTCCTGAACCGGCTCAATCTGATTAAAGAGTGCCAGGAGGAATTGAAGCTATTCGATGAGGCCATGGACGAGAGGTTTCAACGCCACGCTCCCGGAATCGGAATCCTGAGCCGGTCCCTCGGCGATATTCACGACCTGATCGCCGAGATCGAGGCGAAGAAGCGCCCCGCTGTTACAAACGACGGCCATGGCGGCGATGGCGGCGGCGACGGAATAGAGCAAGGCCTGGCTATCCCGCAGGGCGCGGTTCGTTCCCGGCAGGAAGCCCTCAAACGTCTGGAAGAGGTCGCCAGATATTTCCGGCAAACGGAACCTCATAGTCCCGTAGCCTTTCTCGTTCAACGCGCGGTCAAGTGGGGAAATATGGGTCTCGATGGCTGGTTGGAAGACGTCATCAAAGACCCGTCGGTCCTGTCGCAATTGCGAGAGACATTGGGGCTTCAGCCGTCGGCCGGAGTTGACGAATAACAAGAAACATTCGGTTCGAAGAAGAAAGGGTTAACCACTTATGAAAAAAGAGAGCATACAACAGAAGATCAGCCGCATTCGCCCGCCGCGCGTCCACATCACCTACGATGTCGAGGTCGGCGGAGCGATGGTGATGAAAGAACTGCCTTTCGTCGTCGGCGTAATGGGCGATTTCACGGGTCAGCCCGCCGAGGATTTGCCGCCCGTCAGGGACCGCAAGTTCGTGCATATTGATCGTGACAACTTCGATCAGGTGTTGTTCGGAATGAAGCCTCGCCTGGTCTTGCGCGTGCCGAACATGTTGAGCGAAGAAGGCGGCTCGACGAGCGTCGAGCTGAAATTCGAGAGCCTGAGCGACTTCCATCCCGACAATCTCGCCCAGCAGGTCGAGCCGCTCCGCAAGCTCGTCGAGCTGAGGCAGAACCTGAACGACTTACTGGCCAAAATGGACGGCAACGAAAAGCTGGGTAACATACTCGAAGACGTGATGAATAATACTGAAGCGCAGAAGCAACTCGGCGCCGCCCTCGGCATCGAAACATCCGCCAGCGGCGAAGAAAAAAAGGAGGAATAAATGGCTGAGCTACAAGAAAAACAAAACGCCGCGGTTGTTACTCAGGACCAACCGGCCGGGCTACTCGACGAAATCCTGAACAAAGGATTCAAAGCGCGCGATGACGCCCAGGTGGAGCGGAGTAAGAGCCTGATCGCCGACTTCGTCGATCAGGTGATGAAAGGCCAGTTGGTGATGTCGAAGAACCTGGAAGCCGCGATCAACACCCGCATTGCGGAGATCGACCGCCTCCTCTCGGCCCAACTCAACGAGATCATGCACCACGAACGCTTCCAGAAGATCGAAGCCTCCTGGCGGGGATTGAAGCATCTGGTTTTTGAAACCGAGACCGGGCCGATGCTCAAGATTCGGGTCATGAACGTCAACAAAGACGCTCTGGGCAAGGAGCTTGAGAAGGCCATCGAGTTCGACCAGTCGGCGGTCTTCAAGGGCATCTACGAGCAGGAATACGGCATGTTCGGCGGAGAGCCCTTCGGTGTGCTGATCGGCGATTACGAGATCACCAATCACCCGAAGGATATAAACTTCCTGAAAAAGATGTCCGAGGTCGCCGCCGCCGCTCATGCCCCGTTCATCACCTCGGCCTCATCGAAACTGTTCGGATGGGACAGCTTCACCGAACTGACCGAGGTCAGGGATTTGGCGAAGATATTCGATCAAGTCGAGTACGGGCCGTGGCGCTCGTTCCGCGAATCCGAAGACTCCCGTTACGTCGGCCTGACCTTGCCGCACACGCTGATGCGACTGCCCTATAGCGCCGACGGAGAGCCGACCGAAACCTTCAACTTTACGGAAGACGTCGACGGCAAGGATCACAAGAAGTATCTCTGGGGCAACGCCGCATACTCTTTCGGCACTCGCGTCACCGAAGCCTTCGCGTTGTACAACTGGTGCGTCGCGATCCGCGGCGTCGAAGGCGGCGGATTGGTGACGGGCTTGCCCTACCATACTTTCTCAACCGATGAAGGCGAGGTGGCGCTCAAATGCCCGACCGAAATCGCGATCACCGACCGGCGCGAGAAGGAATTCTCCGACCTCGGCTTCATCCCGCTGGTCCATTGCAAAAACCAGGATTACGCGGCCTTCTTCGGCGCGCAGTCCTGCAACAAGGCGAAGAAGTACAACACCGATGACGCCAACGCCAACGCGCGCTTATCGTCACAGTTGCAGTACATGTTCGCCGTCTCGCGCATCGCGCACTTCCTTAAATCCATTTGCCGCGACAAGGTCGGGAGCTTTATGTCGCGGAGCGACTGCGAGATCTTTCTCAACAAGTGGATTATGAATTACGTGACGCCGGACGATAACGCGGCCCAAACCGTCAAAGCGCAATTTCCGTTGCGCGACGCCAAAGTCGAGGTGGTAGAGGTCCCGGGCAAACCCGGGGTTTATAAAGCCATCGCTTTCCTCAGACCGCACTTCCAACTTGACGAACTGACCGTCTCGCTGCGATTGGTAGCCGAACTGCCTAAATCCAGTCGGTAAACACCAAAGTTATTGCCACTGCCGGCCGGAACGTCGGTTTCGGCCGGCAGATAAGGGGTTTTAACCATACAGAACAACTAACCTGCTATCCAACGTGGGAAACAACCGCGTTTCCTCTCGCATTGGTAGCGATAGCTAAACCTTGGCCTGAATTCCAAAGGAGAAAATAATGGCAGCAGTTGATTACTTCCTGAAAATTGACGGGATCGATGGCGAAAGCCAGGATTCCAAACACAAAGGCGAAATCGACCTCGAATCATGGTCCTGGGGTGAAAGCCAGACCGGAACTCATTCGGCCGGCGGCGGCGGCGGCGCAGGTAAAGTCGCGATGCAGGACTTTCATTTCGTCATGAAAGTGAATAAATCGAGTCCGAAGTTGCTGCTCGCTTGCGCCAACGGCGAACACTTCAAAAAGGCCGTGCTGATCTGCCGCAAGGCCGGTAAGGAGCAACAGGAGTTCCTGAAGATCACCTTCACGGACTGCCTGGTGTCGTCCTACCAGACCGGCGGGTCGGGCCACAGCGACATTCTTCCGACCGATCAAATCTCGCTCAACTTCGCCAAGATCGAATACGAGTACAAGGAGCAATTGGCCACCGGCCAGCTCGGCGGCGTGATCAAGGCGGGTTACGACGTGAAGGCGAACAAGGCCGTGTAGCGAACGGTTTCTACGCTCGATTCTCGATAGCTGAGAGCGGTAGAACTGCTTCGCCACCGGTAACTGGACAAGGTAGTGCAGGCGCAAACGGTGGAGACGTGTTGCGCCTGTTATACCGGGCGCCTCACTACCTCAATTGGTCCGGACAAGATTCACGTCGTTTGTGTCTTAACGCTTCGGTTGTTATGAGCGAAAACGATTGGGTTACAGGTAAGGTTAGTCTGACTATCGAGGGCAGACCGCTCGAAATGCAGATGACTGTTCCGGCGAACCCCGTCAAACCACACCGGATGCTGCCGATCTTTCAACAAATGACGAACGCTTTTGTTGATGTGAGTGTTGAGGCGGTCGAAGCGGAAGGTAAACAAATTTCTTGCAAAGCAGGCTGCGGCGCCTGCTGTCGTCAACCAGTGCCGATCGCCGAAACGGAAATTTATCAGATCGCCGAACTCGTCGAAGCGATGGACGAGCCGCGCCGCGGCGAAATCAAAAAGCGTTTCGCCGAGGCGGTCGAGCATTTTCAAAAACTCAATTGGTTCGAGCGGATGAGAGCGTGCGTCGAATTAAGCAAAACGCAAACGCGCGAAGAAGCGACGAAAGAGCTCGAAAAAACCGCAATGCAGTATTTTTATGAAGGAATTCCGTGTCCGTTTTTGGAGAACGAATCCTGCTCGATTCATGAGGCGCGTCCGCTTGCCTGTCGCGAGTATCTGGTAACTTCTCCGGCGGAAAATTGCTCGAATCCGAGCGCCGCCACCATCAATAAAATTGATTTATTGATAAAACCTTCTCGCACTTTGCGCCAGTTAGCGCGCACGCAAAAGTTTGTCGAGTTCGGAGTTCTGCCGCTCATACGCGCCCTTGAACTTGCGGAAAAATTTCCCGAAAGCTTTGTTGAAAAAACGGGCGAGCGGTGGATGGCGGATTTTTTCCAAAATTTGACGCGGAGCGAGATTCCCCGAAAAGGGCAGTCCGCTACAACTGATGGGGTTTTATAATGGCAAACTATAGCGTGAAAAGGCTTTCGGAGGTTCTTCGATGATCGCCTTAGGACTGTGTGTGGCAATGGCTATGGCGACTGTGTTGTTGTGGGCGGGCCTCGCGAAATTCACCAGTCTGGGCGGATTCGCATCAACGCTTCAAGCCCTGGGTGTTCCCGCCAAGTGGAGTCATCGCTTCTCAGCCCTGGCGCCGTTGTCGGAAGTCTTGACTGCTCTGGGTGTGCTGTTCGCGCCTCATTGGCGCTGGACTCTGATGGCGGTAGTCGCGCTCGGCGGAGCGTTCGCCCTGGCCGGGCTCGTCGCCATGCTTCGAAAGCGGCGGATTCTCTGCAATTGCTTCGGCTCCAGCGCGACCGGAGGTTATCTGGGGCTGACGCAAGTCCTCGCGCTGCCCGCTTATGTCGGCGGCGCCTCGATCTTATATTACGGTATTCCGACTGCTTTGCCGCTTGCGGCAGGAGCTCTTCTTTTTGCCGCTTCCGGGCTTGCGATAGTTAGTTTGAAGGCCGTGGGGCTGCGGAAAGTGGTTAGCGAGGCTCGCGGCGACCGGCTCTCAGCGGAGGAGATGTATGTATGGCTACCGCAGCGCTAATCGCAGTCGGAATCCTGATGCTTCTGATGTTCGTTATGTTCAGCGTGTTGGTCGACCTATTCCGCGACGTTCGCCAGATCCGCGACGCGCTCGGAATCCTCGATCGTCCACTGATCATCGACATTGGGTCAGTGACTGGTACGCGACCGAGCAGTTACGGTCTACCTCGACAACTCGACGACGAACGATTTGCCCTGCTGCTGTTTCTGTCCGACAGGTGCGCAACCTGTAGGGTTCTCGCGGCGTCGCTGGGCGGAACATTGCCCGCGGGGCTCTGGATCATTGTGGAGGCGGCGACCAGTCAAGCGGCGGCGGAATTTATCGAAATGTATCGCATGACGCTCAGTTTAGGAAGTGAGCGGATATATGTGGATCCAGCCGGCGCTATCGCTGGCCGGCTCGGCCTCAACACAACGCCTGTTGGCTATCGGATCGAGAATGGGGTCTTCAAAGATGCGGGCACCGTTCCATCGATGCGCTACTTGGCGACTATATTACCAACCCCTTCCGAGGCTCCCATCGGCATTTAACAAGGAGTTGAATCGCATGTCTACACCATACACCATTCGGCGAGGGGACACTCTCACCAAGATCGCCAATCGACGTGGCTTTCGCAACTGGCGGGCGATCTACGACCATCCGGACAATGCGGGGTTCAGGAGGTTGCGCCCCAACCCGAATCTGATCTACCCCGGCGACGTAATCCAAATTCCAGAGACCTCCACGCCAACGGCGCATCCAGCCCAGACGCCGGGCCCGCCTGCCCAAATACCAATACCAGACGACAAGTGCTGCTTTCTCGCCAGGCCGGACAACCAGTGTCCGTATAGTGGAGACAAGTCCAATTACACCTGTCCTCCAGGGTATGTCAAACATCATTGGACGTGTACGGAGGGAACCCGACAAATTGGGTGTGGCGAGTGCGCGAAGGTTCCGAGCGATAGCTGCTGGATTGGCCCATTTCATTGCTCGATCTGGTGGTACGTCACCTGAGCTGGCATTTTGCGCCGTAGGAGGAGTTATGATCGACTTCGTGATGGGACTTGCCATCGCATCCGTCGCGGCATTTGCGCAGATGTACAGCCCGTGAGGGGTTTCGATGGTGGGAACCATCGGCCCCCTCGTGCAGGGGGCATTACCGCGCATGCGTTGGCGGCTTCAACTGACGGCCCTTTTCGTGACCGCGTTTCTGGTCGGCGCGGGCGCGATCTTTTTCCTGTTTTTTCTCTTTGGCGTAACGGTCCATGTTCCTGGCCTCCCCTTGAGCCTGAGACGCAGTGTGGCGGCGGCCGGCTTGGTGAGTCTGGCCCTTATGGACATATGGGCAAGAATGAACAGAACCTATTGCCCCATGAGATGGCGCCGCCAGACACCTCGAGGGTTGAGGTTCCGGCGTTCGATGTTTGTCGTAGCATCCATTTGGGGCCTCGATATGGGTTTGGCAATCACAACGATTCGGGTGACGGGCGCAACATGGGGCGCGATCCTACTGACTATCCTTGGTCTCTCAGGCTGGCAGACCGGGATCGCATACGGGTTGGCGTTCGTGATTCCGAACACAATTCTGATGTGGACGCACCGATTGGGACGAATCGCAGAAGCTCAGAAGCCAGGCGATGCGGGCCTGGCGGAACTGATAAAGAAGCGTTTCGTCTGGCAAACGAGCTCGGCGGTGACGCTCATCGCCGCTGGCGTATTGCTCGTATGCGAGATCCTGGTTGGAGCCACTTAAGAGCAGATGGAGAAGACACTGATGAATCTAAGCATAAGCCTGATAACACTGACAATGCTACCATACTTGTCCTTCACCTTTCTCGGCGCGGCTTTAACTTCAGAGCCGGCGCCCTATCCGCCCAAATGCAAAGTGACGAAACCGAACGGAAACACGCCGCCGGGCGAGCCTCCTAGTCCTCACTTTCACGGGGGCGCAGGCTTGTGGACCTCCTTATGGCGTGACACGCCGAGTGAGCCCGACGTGGTGCTGGAGGATGGTTCCCTGTCGATGAAGTTTCCTTGGTGGCGAGGGGTCAAAGGGAAATTGACCATCGAAGGGAGAAGGCTTGATGGCCCCGCGGCGCCGTTGCGTTCAATAATTCCTGACGGGTATGGCGACACCGGATTTCAACCGACTGGCTTAATTTTCCCGACTGAAGGATGCTGGGAGGTCGTAGGCAGGGTCGGTGATGTGAGCCTTAAGTTTGTAATTCTTGTTACCAAGGGCAAAGACCGCAAATAGTCAGGCGCTATGATTTTCTGTTGGTGATGGTCGTCTACGACGGCGAATGGAAAGTACTGTCACACGAGCTCGTAGAAACCTCTTGAGACATAACATCGTTGCACTGGCTACTGACCGCTGTTTAGAACGCGACACCAACCGCCACCACATAGGAGGAAGTAAAAAATGGATACTGCAGATTCGAATCCTTCCCAGGTTCGCGTGCGATTTCCGACGCTCGAGTTGTTCTCGGCCCTTCACGGCAATGCGCTCTCGCTCGGAGGCAGACCGCTCACCAGGGCGGAACGAGAAGACGCGACGTTCGTTTTCCGCGCTTCAATTGATCTGGATAAAGTCCGTGTCGTTCATGCGATAGTCGCAAATGCGCCTACGACTCTGGGGAACTTTATCCGTATCCCAATGAATGGTTCTATCGATCGCCGAACGCTGATTCACGAACTGACCCACGTCTGGCAGTACCAGACGAAAGGAACTCAGTACATTTCCGACTCCCTATGGCATCAAGTCGGGGCCACTATCACTACCGGTTCCCGCAATGCCGCTTACGAGGTGACGGAAGCAGACCTTCGAGTTAGATCCATCCACGATTTGCCTGCGGAAAAACAGGCGGTCATCGTTGAAACTTTTTTCGCCGACCCCGGCTCCCGTTCCGACCCAAACTATCAACGCTTTATCGAACAGGTGCGGCGGGCCTCCCCGCTCCCTGAAAGCCTGATCCTGGAGGAAGCGGCCTTCGGCCCGGGTGGGGGGCGACGCGATTTATTCGAAGATCTAACCCGTCCGGGCGGTAGCGCTCCGGGGACGGTTCCCATCCTTCGGATCGAGTTTTAGCTGAAGAATTCGCTGAAAGAGGACTACCGTATGCTCATTCATGTGACCATGTATTACAAGCCGTACGCTGGCATGTCGGAGAAGCAGAAGAAAATGGAAGGTGGCGCGACCGACGCCAGGGGCAATCCGCTCTGTTCGTTGGAAGAATACCTGTCGGGAGACGCGGAATACGTGAGCTTGGCGCGTGACTACCTGGCTGGCCCCCCGGGCGGTGACAAGCGTTTCGTAAAGTACGGCACGAGGGTGCGGATCCCGCAGATCGAAGGGCTGATGGGATGGGACTATATTGAGTTCCGTTTGGTAGATACGGGCGGACATTTTTTCGGGAAAGGGAAGGTGATCAAGGTGAAGGGCGCCGAGCCGATCGATGTCTGCCGCAGCAAACCGCTGATCTTTGCGCGAACGGAAGGCTTGATGACCCTGGAATTCGTTTAGATTTGGATGACCACACTGATTTCCAAAGAGATGGAAACCGCTGTAACACTGTTTTTCAACGACCATAAGGTTGGCTGTTGAATTCCTGGTCACGATTTCGTGAGGGATCCGCGAAGGAGAAACCAATGGCTCATTTTACTAACGCGCAAGGAACACGCATTTCCGGGCAAAACTTGCAGGTCCAGGTCGGCGAAAGCGTGGAAATCGGCCTGTGGGGCTTTCGCGATTTCGATGGGCAGCCGCTCAACGTGGAAGTGATGACGGGCAACGGCCAACAGTGCTCCGAGATCGCCAGCGTGTACCAGACCAGAGAGCAAGGGAACACGAGGTACTATCGGATTCGCGGCTTTCGCGCCGGGGAGGGCCGCATTGATGCGCTCACTCGCAGTTTGGCTGTGTGGGACAGCCTGAATCTCAAGGTCTCGGGCGCGCCATCTGCTCTGGAGAGGCTGGTAAAAGGACTCAATGACGGGTCACTAACGATTAATCAAGGCGATGCGAGAGTGATTCGAGAAGCGGCCGCCGGATCGGCGACAGTCGCGATTGACCCTCAGATCGTGAACCTGCTGAACAATCTGATGGTGTTCGGAAACGTGAGCGTGATGAGCCTGTTGCGGCGCGGCCAGAGCCAGCACGGCGTGGTGAGCGGGAACCGTGTGACGTGCAAGGCCGTCGACATTCAGGGTTATCGCAGCATTCCCGTGCAACTGCAACCCAGAGACGTGGCGATCAATGTGGTGTGTTCGATTCTGGAGCGATTTCCCGAGGGGCAATTCGACATCGGGTTCCCTCGGCCGGTTGGTGGCGCTACAGGATTCAATCCCGCCGATGACGTGTTCTTCTCGGTACCGGATTTGGCCACTGCGCAGCAGTGTTGGGACGGCACGATCAGCCGCTCCCTAAGTCAGATGTTGCAACCGGCCCAAGATAGAGTGCGCATGGCGATGGCGGGGTCGCGCGCGCGATTCCGCGTGCTCTATCCGGACGGGCTCAATCACTTGCACGTATCGGTGACGCGCAATCCCGCGTGAATCCGATTGGGGGTGTGAAAAGGAGATCAAGCCATGGCCAAACCTGCGAACATGAAACAGAGCACATGGGAATACCTGCTTAAGTTCACGAGCAATCATGAAGGGGTCGTCTTGCACATGTATAACAACAAGCGGGCGACTGGTCAGAACAGTCAATCGAGTCGAAAGGCTCATCGCCGGAAGTAGAGGGGATCGAATCCCCTCATACTTCCAGCGATCTCAATTTCCTCTCCATCCGAGCTCACCAAGATGTTCGCTACGGATGGAGTATCCATTGAGGGAAGAAGATGAAGTGGGGCGGACTTTAGTCCACCCCACTTCTTCCAGAGGAGATAGCGATGATTTGCCTGGGCAGCCCACAAGATTCGCCGACACGTTTGGAAGCGGAAGCGGCGCAGCTTAGGATCGTGCAACTCTTCGGCGCCGATTTCATCCGTCGTTATCCGGACGGCATAGTCATCAGCGAGCTGGAATATATGGGGCGCACGACCGCCGCGCCGAATCAACCAGGGCCTTTACGAATTCCCGGCAAACCCGGCCTCAACCGCGTGCTTGACGCTCTCGCCTCAGACTTTCGTCGCTGGGTTAAAGATCGAGATTACCGTAAATGCGACGCTCTGGGGATTGCCAGGGACGGCATGTACGCTGAGTTAGTTGAGGTAACGACTATTGACAACGCGGCGTCGGCAATCATCCAACTTGAATCCAAGTTGGCCATTTTGCGTGAGACGGTAAGTCGGATTCACAACCTCTCGGTGGATTGGCGGCCGACCTTCTGGCAGCCCGGCCCGAGTCAGTTGTTTTACGCTCTCCCTTCAGGCAGCCGGGAAGAAGTGCGCTACCTGTGCTACACGCCGACATTCCGATTGCCCGCGCCTCCGGGCGTTATTCTTTATGAAGTGCACGTCGTGAAGCGGCCTCGAGTCCCCGTGCCCGTTCCGGTTCCATCAGAGGCCGCCGAGCGCCTCAGGGAAGCGGCGCGCTCCAATCCGCCGACTCAGCAAACGGCTGAGAGCTGGGCGAGACAGTTCCTGGCCGATAATCCGACTATCGGATTGATACTTCGCGGTCTGGCCATCGTCTTTGGGATCGCTCTGGTGGTTGCTGCGATCATCCTGATTTTTGACCCCCTTCCCGGCGATGAGGCTGCCTGCGCCGCCGCAGCAATGTGGTTGCTCAGGCTTGCGACTGCCGGTCGTTGACAGATGAACAGAATAGACAATCACATTCGAATAACCCCTTCCGTGCTCGACAGGTTAATTGATCACGAGCCGCAGTCGTCGCGCGAAGCGCCAGCTACTCGCTCCCAAAGCCTGAACGATTTGAAGCAGGCGGTGAAACGGGATCTGGAGTGGCTGCTCAACGCGCGTCAGGTCGTCGGAGGCGTTCCGCCGGAATTGAGGGAACTCGGCCGATCTCTCGCCGCTTACGGCCTGCCGGATTTCACCGCCGTCAGCGTCAAAAGCCCGGCCGATCAGATGCGGATGCAGCGGGCCTTGGAAATAGCAATCAGCGCCTTCGAACCACGGCTCGAGAATATTACTGTCAGCCTGTCCCCGGTGCTCGATGTCGAGCATAAGCTGCGTTTCCGAATAGACGCCCGCATCAAAGTGGAGCCTGCGCCCGAGCCGGTGACTTTCGATACTGTGCTTCAAGCTTCGACAAACCAGTATGTGGTGAAAGCCGAGTAACCGAAGCTTTCGGCTATTTATTGGCGATGGCAGTGATCTGATAAGCATGCGTGAAAGCGCATGCTAACAGGAGATTTAAGATGGCGGAATCTATCAAAGCATCCGTTGGCATTCGCGATGACGGCGTCACACAGTGTCACAACGCCACCCAAGATCAAAGTGTGGTGGTTGGGCTGTTGAATCAAATCAGTCAGGCGGATGGCGGTTGCAAAGAGGCGCCGCTGGCGATCAAGCCCCGGTGGGGCTTCTGTCCCCCTGAACTTCATCAGGCCATACTGAGATTCCAACGGAAAAACAAAGGGCTTTCCGTGGATGGCCACGTCGATCCGGGCGCGGCGACGCTTCGGCTCCGGGGTTATGAAACGTCTGCTTGAAAAGAAGCTGAACGATCTGAAAAAGAAGCTGTCTGAGTGAGATGTAGGACACATCGTATGAATGGGGTAACTTATGATGCAACCGAAAATATCAGCCTCATTAAAAGA
>WNFU01000147.1_pt1 | contig 95477 bp, 93 predicted proteins | sample 5400121 | NCBI WGS metagenome assembly WNFU01 (sample SAMN13153360, study PRJNA577476) | soil metagenome | isolation source: 100 cm soil or saprolite under grassland replicate 1 | place: USA:California | collected 2016-06-15 | reverse complement strand
CGACCCGCAGACACGCGCTGCGAGTGCGCATCCACTCGGACGAGCGAGCGCTCGCGATCGCCTACCCGAAGGATGCGGAGAAATTGCGGGAGGACCTTGAACGCGAGCGAGCGATGCTTACGGAACTCGACGAGCAACTGGACACAGGGAAGGAGGAAGTGCGGCAGCAGATGCGCGATGCCCTAGAGGCGTACTTCTCAGGCCGTGACGCTCTGCTCAAGCTGAACGGGTACTTCCACGACCCAGGATTCAGGGACACGATTTTCGTCCGCCCATACCTGTCGCGCCCAACAGCGTCTGCGGGGATCGCGGGTGTCAACCCCGCTCTACTCGAGCCGCAGGACACGTACCAGGTGAAGCAGGCCCTCCTGCGCGTCCTTGAGATGGACCCTGTGCCTGACCCTGTCGTCTCAGAGAACCAGCAGGTTCACGACGAACGCGTCCGCAACGCTCGCGCGGGCCGTGGGTTCTGGACAGATGAAGAGCTGCAGCGGAAGGCAGAGGACCCAGTTGCCTTCGCGCATGGTCGCGGCGTGAAAGTCAGGTGAGCGATGTCTGACAGCGACGAACAGATCAACCAGGTGATTCGTGCAGCAGCGGGACGGGTCGAGGTTGCACCGCGCTCCGGCGATGAGCTCGACGAGATCGATCGTCACTTTCGCGTCGTCGAGATGAGTGAGTCAGAGCGCAGCCTGTACGAACAGTGGAGAGCGGGACCTGAGATGAAATCGGACGCCGATGTGAATGCGTGGTTCCGCCGGCAAGCGGGTCGTGCCTGACGTGAGCATGGGCGTCTCAGGTCAAGCGTGCCGCGCGCTACGCGGCGCTGCTAGGACGAAACGTGGTAGTGCGGGTGCTGACATGGGCTCGAGTTCTGAGGAGCACAGCACGCGAGAGATCGCGTTGCCTTCAACCGCGTGAATCGTGTGAGAAACCGGTTGATGTCTCTCTCGGCTCCACCAATGATGTTGGCTGACAGGACAACACGACCAGGAGGTCACACATGTCAGCCACGACCACTCCCAAGACGAAGATCTGCACGCGTTGCGGCAAGCGGCGCAAAGTCGAATTGTTCTATCGGGATCGCTCAACCAAGGACGGGTACTCGCCGTGGGACAAGCAGTGTGAGGCTGCGTACAACAAGGAGTACCGCGAGCGCAAAAGGGCAGAGAAGGAGGTGACCGAGTGAACCGATCACTGCAGATCACGTTGCTCGCTCTTGCTGCCCTCGTCGTCGCGTTCGTCGCAACGTGGTTGACGATGCCACAGAGAGCCGGGTCGGTCGATTACCCGGCACGATTGTTCGGGCGAGGGGTCACGCACACGACGTATGGGCGGTGTATCCGCTATGCGGGGCAGCGCACCTGCCAGCAGTTTGAGGTGACAGGGCGGAATGTCATCGGGCGTCGTGATGTCAGCACGCTTGAGCGGCGTGTCAAGGTGATCTTCGGCGGAGCAGCGGCAGTCATTGTCCTAGTCGGAGTCGCGTTCGGTGCGTTGCCGCGACGGAAATCGGGGGCAGCATCGTGAAAGCCGCGATCTACTGCCGCGTCTCGACGGATGAGCAGGTGCGTGAGGGCACGTCGCTGAGTGTCCAGCGTCAGCAGGCGAGCGCTTACGTGACGGCGCGCGGGTGGTCGCTTGTCCACGAGTTCGTAGATGAAGGGGTGTCGGGTGCGAAGGAGTCGCGTCCGGACCTCGACAGGCTGATGGGGGCGTGTCGGAAGAAGGAGGTCGAGGTCGTCGTCGTAACGAAGCTCGATCGCTTCTCTCGCTCCGTAAAGCATTTCGTCAACGCGGTCGCTGAACTCGATGCCCTCGGCGTTTCCTTCGTGTCCGTCACAGAGGGATTCGACTCGAACGAACTGACAGGACAACTCCTGCGAAACATCCTTGCTTCGTTCGCTGACTTCGAACGAGGCCGAATCACAGAGCGCAGCATGAGTGGACGTCGCGCACGTGCAAGGGAGGGAATTTGGGTCGGTGGTCCTCCGCCCTTCGGGCATCAGGTGCAGCAGAAGCGGCTTGCTGTCAACGAGGACGAGGCCGAGACGATCCGGCGCGCTGTCGAACTCGTCTCGCAAACTGGGACGACGCTCGCTGAGGTCGCTGAGATGCTGAATCACGAGGGTCGCCTTCCTCGGTCGCGGAACCCCCGCTGGCGTGAGGAACGTGAGGCGCGCTGGGATTCCGACAACCTGAGGCGCACTCTCCTGTCCGAAACGCTGGTCGGCACCTACACGTGGGGGAAGGGGGATGACGCGATCGCCTATGAGATTCCAGCGATCCTCGACAACGCGCAGTTCAGGGCGTTGAAGAAGACGCTCACTGTGACGAGTCGCGGGCCGTACAAGCATCGCCAGGTCTACCCGCTATCTGGACGACTCGTTTCTGCCTGTGGCGAGACCTACTCGGGCATGTACGACCACCGTTCAGGGATCCGCTACTACAGGTGCCGCGGGGCGGAAGAAGCGCCGCGCTGCGGGTGCAAGATTTTGAAGGCGAAGGATGTTGAGAAGAAGGTCTGGTGGCAGATCGTGCCGCTGTTTGAGGATCCAGAGCGTCTACTCGCGATCACAGGCCTTGACAAGGAGGACGACGAGAACGCGGCACAGGCGACGCTGCGCCAGATGGACGCAAAGATCGCGACGCTCGAACGGGCGGTGACAGAGCGGGCGGCAGACGCGCTCACACACGGCCTGGCACCTGATCTGATCGCCTCAGCGGTCGCGCACCTTCAAGGACAACTAGAAACGCTGCGATCACGCCGGGAGAAGCTCGATTCCTGGCAGAAGGTCGCTGATGAGCGGAAGATGAGGAAGAGCCGCCTGAGCACGCTTTCGCGTGCCTCGCTGAAGCTCGCGACACCGACCCTTGAATTCGAGCGCTCGCTCCTGCGCCTGCTCGACGTGCGCGCGACGATCACCGAAGAAGGCGTGGAGATCAGCGGGGTTCTGCGCGAGGACCTGCCTGAGCGACTGCACATAGTTCCTGCATCAGTCGATGCAGGCAGTTGATTCAGGCGTACGTCCAGAAATCGACGAGGAGGATCCGGCCGCGGAGCTCTCCCGGCTCGAGCGCCCGCTCGACGTTCAGCCAGACGGCATCCGTCGGCAGCGGAGGTGCGTGAATCGCCATCCTCGGGGAGTATCGGGTAATCGGGTACTTCGCGGAGGACAGCGCAATCCGGCGCATCGGAGGCGAGTCGGTGCTGATGCTCGGCGGCGGGCGCGCGCTCCTGATGCAGGTCGCGCATCCGATCGTCGCGCGCGGTGTCGTGGGACATTCGAGCTACGCGACGGAGCCGTGGCGCCGGCTCGCGCGCACGATGACGGCGCTGTACACGATCGTGCTCGGCACGCGCAAAGAGGCGGACCGTGCGGCGGCGATCACGCAGGCGGTGCATGCGCGCGTTCCCGGCGCGGACGATCCCGGCGCGCAGCTCTGGGTGCACGCGACGCTCGTCGACACCGGCCTCGTCATGTACGAGCGCTTCGTCGGGCGGCTCGCCGAGCATGACCGCGTTGCGTTCTACGACGAGATGGCGGTCGTCGCGAAGCTGTTCGGTGTGCCGCCCGCGGTGTTGCCGCCGACGCTCGACGATTTCCGGGACTACATGCGTAGGGTCGAGCTGCGCGTGACGGATGACGCTCGGGCCGTCGCCGACGTCGTACTTTCACCGCCTGCGCCACTTGCGCTGCAGCCCGCGATCCGCGCACTGCGGCCGGTAACGATTGGGCTGCTGCCGGCCGCGATCCGCGAGCTCTACGGGTTCCACTGGTCGCGCGTCGATCGGCTCGCACTGCACGCGCAGGCCCGATCGGTGCGGACGCTCCTGCCGGCGACGCCGCGGAAGCTCAGGGGCCTGGAGCCGGAGCGGGGGATCCCGCTTCGGCTCCTTCATGCGTTCGCGCGTTGACCGTCTAATCCTCGCGCCGGTTCGCCAGCTCGATGCTGACCACGGCCTCGGGCCGGATCAGCCTCTGTCCGAACTTCGCCCAGACGCCGGGCTCGGGACGGACGAGCGTGCGCACGATCTCGTGTGCACGCTGCTCCGCGAGCTTCTCGTTCGCGTACCGGCCGACCCAGAGCCGCTCGCCGCTGCTCAGGTGCAGGAAGACGGCGATGCTCTTGTCGAGCTCGGGTTGCTGCGCCGGGGCCGCGGGTGCGGGTGGTTGAGCGGGCGTTGGGCTCACAGGCTGCGCGACCGGCGGCGGGCTCACAGGCTGCGCGACCGGCGGCGGGCTCACAGGCTGCGCGACCGGCGGCGGGCTCACAGGCTGCGCGAGCGGCGGCGCGACCGGAACCGGAGGTTCAGGCAGCGAGGGCCGCGCGTTGATCGGGGTCGGGCTGACCGGCGGCTCGGTGTAAGCGAGCGAAGGGGTCGACGCGACGCCAGGGGTAATCCGCAGGTTGGACACCAGCTTCCTTTCAAACGTGCCGCTTGTTTCTCCGGTGGAGGTCGTCGCCGAAGCGCCGTCTCCACGTCAAAGCATCGCCGTTTTCGCGTTATGCGCAAATCCCCCAGGTGAGGGACGCGGGATTAGTCGTGTGGCCGCTCGACCTGCACCGAGACGATCGCCTCGGAGCGGATGAGCCAGCGGCCGAAGCGCGGCCAGACGCCGGGCTCCGGGCGAACGAGCGATTCGACGAGCTCCTGCGCGTGCAGTTGCGCCTCGGACTCGGTCGCGAAGTGCGCCACTCGCAGGCGCTCGCCGTTCTCGACGTTCAGGTAGACGACGACCCTCTCGGCGAGCTCCGCGGCGGAGGCGGGAGCGGCCTCCCGAGCGGCGCGGGGGCGCAGGCCTTCGACCTCGGCGTGCGAGATCCAGCCGCGCAAGACGACGATGTCCTCGACGGCGCGCCCGGTCTGGACGTTCTCGCGGATCGCCTCGGCAAGCTGCTCGAGCGTGATCCGGCCCGTCCGCACGAGAAGGGCCTGAAGCGGGAGCACGGGCTCCACGTCGGTCGGCGCAAGATTCGTCATACCCGGACGCTTCGAGCGTCCTCGATCCCGTTATGCACGTTGCTGTCCGGTTCGGCAATCACTCCTTCGAGGGGCCGCGCCTGCATCGCCCGCGCCGATCCCTTGTGTATGGCTGCGGCACAGCCTCTGTGGGCACCGTTGGGCGAACTCCTCGTCCAGCGGGGCCTGCTCAGTCAGCGCCAGCTCGACCTCGCGCTGCAGGAGCACAACCGAACCGGCCGCCGCCTGGGCGAGGTGCTCGTGGCCTTCGGCTTCGTCTCGCACGAGGCCCTCGCGAACACGCTTCTGGAGCAGGTCGGGCTCGCGGTGCCCGACCCGGTGGTGCAAGTCGAGACGGCGCCGGTCGTCGTCGCCGCGGAGCCCTCGCCGGCCGCGCCGATGATCGTGCGCCTCGACGTCGACCGCGACGACCCGCGCGCGGCCGAGCACAAGGCCGCCGAGCTCGAGGCTCGGCTGATCGACTTCGAGCGGCGAAGCGTCGAGATCCAGACCGCGATCGCCGAGATGCGTCAGATCGTCGCCGAGCTGCGCTTCCGTGCGAAGGTCGCCGTCTAGGCCGCGAGCTGGAGCGTGCGCTCGTTGCCGGGCGCGCGGTAGTCGTCGCCGAGCGAGTCCGTCAGCTTCTGTTGCAGCTCGCCGGAGACGAGCAGCTCCTGAACGATGTCGGCGCCGCCGATCAGCTCGCCCTTGACGAACACCTGCGGGATCGTCGGCCAGCCGGAGAGCGCGGAGAGCTCCTGACGGTACTGAGGGTTCGGGAGGATGTCGACGGCGGTGATCGGCGCTTCGAGCGCGCGCAGCGCCTCGAGCGCTCGCATCGAGTTGCCGCACATCACCCACTGCGGGGTGCCCTTCATGAAGAGGACGACGTCCTCGGTGTCGATGATCTCCTTGATCCGGTCGCGCAGCTCGCTCATTCGGTTCCTCTCGTGGTGATCCGCAACTCGTGGATGGTGCCATCTGCGAGCGGTTCCGCGAGCGCATCGTAGATCAGGCGGTGCTGATCGACGAGGCTCAGGCCGTCGAAGCGATGCGAGCGGACCGTGACGTGGAAGTGGTCGCCGCCGCCCGTCCGGTCGAGGACGTCGAGCTCGGCGGCGTTCGGGAAGGCGCGCTCCAGCAGGGTCTTCAGCGTCTCCGTGGGCACTTCAGGCATCGTAGCCGTGGGTTTCGGGCAGACCGAGGGCGATGCTGGACGACGTTTTCAACGCAGTGCGCGAGCAGGTCCGCCGAGTGGCGGGCGAGATCGACCTCCCCGGACAGCGTCCGCGCGAGCCCGAGCGGCCCCTCGCCGAGCTGCAGGCCGAGCTCGACTCGCTCGTCGGGCTCGAGACCGTGAAGGAGCAGGTGCGCGCGCTCGTCGCGTTCCTGCAGGTGCAGGCGCGGCGGCTCGAGCACGGATTGCCCGAGGTCGCGACGTCGCAGCATCTCGTCTTCCTCGGGAACCCGGGGACCGGCAAGACGACGGTCGCTCGCTTGCTTGCGCAGATGTACCGCGCGATGGGGTTGCTGCGCCGCGGACATCTCGTCGAGGTCGACCGCGCCGGGCTCGTCGGGCAGTACGTCGGGACGACCGCGCTGAAGACGGACCGCGCGATCCGCCGCGGGCTGGACGGCGTGCTGTTCGTCGACGAGGCCTACGCGCTCGCTCCCGAGGCGGTCGTGCAGGACTTCGGGCCCGAGGCGGTCGAGACGCTGCTGAAGCGAATGGAGGACTATCGGCACCGGCTCGTCGTCATCGTCGCCGGGTATCCGCGGCCGATGGAGCGCTTTCTCGACTCGAACCCGGGGCTGCGCTCGCGCTTCTCGCGCGAGATCGTGTTCCCCGACTACACGACGGCCGAGCTGCTCGAGATCACGCGGCGGTTCGCCGGCGAGGCGGAGTACCGGCTGACGCCCGACGCGCAGCAGGCGCTGGATCGGATCTTCGACGCCGCGCAGCGCGGGGAGGGCTTCGGCAACGCGCGCTACGCGCGGACGATCTTCGAGCAGGCGCTGAACGCCCAGGCGCTGCGCCTGGCGGGTGCGACGGGACGCGTCCTGGAAGACCTGGCGCCAACCGAGCTGATGACGGTTGAAGCCGAAGACGTCCTCTCGGCCGCGCGCGCTCTCGGCGAGGGCGACGAGCTCCCGCCGCGAACGGCGTTCTTCCGCCGCAAGCGCCGAGCGTCCTAAGACAGCGCGTCGACGACCAGACGGTCGAAGTGGGCGATCAGACGCTCGCTCTCCCCCAGTAGGCGGCCCTCTTCCAGAAGGCCCGCTCGCACGCCTTTCTGGACGTTGGCGACCAGGGCCGTGTCTTCTCGGCCCACCTGGTCGTCGAGCTCCATCAGGTCGGCGATCCATCGTTCGTCCTCGCCCTCGGCGAAGAAGTAGTCGAGGAAGCCGCGGCTGCGCTCCGGGCCGTCGGGCCAGATCGGGCCGATCGAGAGGTTCGGAGGGCCGGGGAAGACGTTCACCTTCAGGTTCGGCCAGACGAAGTGGAACTGGCCGCGCGCCTCGCCGTCCCGCGTCTGCGTGTACTGCGACGAGTGCCAGCGGTGCTCCTCGAGGTGGTACGCGCCGGGGGAGACGTCGACGACCGCGGAGAAGCCCGGGTGCGCGACCGCGCAGTGGTAGCACTCGAGGAAGTTCTCGCACACGAGCTTCCAGTTCGCCTCGAGCTCGTACTCGACCCGGTGGTGGAACACGAGCCCGTCGAGCGGAGCGCCTCCGCGAGCTCGCCGAGGGTGTCGCACAGGGGCGGCGCCTCGGTATCCGGAAAGACGAAGACGAACGGCCCCCACGTCTCGACCGCGAGCGGCAGCAGCGAGACGCCCTCCTTCACGATCTCCTCGCCGCGCGGCGCCGCGCGGAGCCTGCCATCGAGCCCGTAGGTCCAGGCGTGGTAGGGGCACTGGAGGCTCTCCCGCGGCCCCTCGCCGACCGCGATCACCGAACCGCGATGGCGGCAGACGTTCAGGAACGCTCGGAGCTCACGTCCCCCGCTCGGGTGACGACGACGGGCACGTCCCCCGCCCGGCCGGCGAAGTACGAGCCCGGCTCGGCGACCTGTCCGAGGTGCCCGACGTACTGCCAGGCGCGTCGAAATATCCGTTCGCGCTCAAGGCGAAGCACCTCTTCGTCCGAATACCAGTCCCATGGGAGTGTGTTTTTCACGGTGAATACGCTAGAAGACGGAGACATGCGCTTGCGCCCCCTCCTGCTCGCCGCGCTTGCCGCCCTGATCCTGGCCTCCCAGGCCGCCGCGGCGCCTTACCACTCGGTCCGGATCGCCGCCTACTACCCCTGGTTCCCCGAGGGCTGGACCTACGCCGGTTCGGACCCCTTCACCCACTACACGCCGACGATCGGCTTCTACGACGCCGGCGACCCGCGCGTGATCGCGAACCAGATCCGCGCGATGCAGTGGGGTCGCATCGAGGCCGCGACCTACTCGTGGTGGGGACAGGGGAGCCCAACCGACCGGCGCCTGGCGACTCACCTGGCCGCGGGGCAGCGCGCAGGCTTCCGCTGGGCGGTCTACTACGAGGCCGAGGGCTACGGCGACCCGAGCGTCGACGAGATCAGGAGCGATCTCAACTATCTGCGCGACACCTACGCGCAGAGCCCGGGCTACCTCAAGATCGACAATCGCTTCGTCGTCTTCGTTTACGGCGACGCGGACGACGGTGCCGGCTGCGAGGTGGCGCAACGCTGGTCGCAGGCGAACACGGCCGGCGCCTACGTGGTCCTTCGCTCCTTCAGCGGCTACAGCGGCTGCACAGCCTACGCGGACGGCTGGCACGCCTACTCGGCGAACAAGTACGAGTTCGACCTCGGCCGCTACGGCTACACGATCTCGCCGGGGTTCTATTTCGCCACGGACGCCTCACCGGCGCGGGCGAGAAACCTCAGCGCGTGGACCCGCAGCGTCCGCCGGATGAGCCGGAGCGAAGCCCAGTTCCACTACGTGATCAGCTTCAACGAGTGGGGCGAGGGAACGGCGATCGAGAGCGCCTCCCAGTGGACCAGCCGCTCGGGTTACGGCCGGTATCTGGACGTGCTCCACGCGGTACCCGAACGGCCGTAACATTTCCTTGATAACCGCGTCTAAAGGTGGAGGCGATGGACCCCACCGATGCTGCACGTCTTGAGCACGATGAAGGCCGTTTCGCGCGACCGACCGCGCTGATCGAACGCTTCCTCGACAACATCGAGACGGTCGTCTACGGCAAGCGCGAGGAGATCAAGCTCGTCGTCGCCGCACTCATGTGCGGCGGCCACGTGCTCTTCGAGGACGTCCCCGGAACGGCAAAGACCGTGCTCGCGCGCGCGATCGCCCAGTCGATCGACGGCGCGACCACGTCGCGGATCCAGTGCACCCCGGACCTGCAGCCGACCGACGTCACGGGTCTCTCCGTCTACAACCAGCGGGAGCGCGAGTTCGAGTTCCGCTCGGGTCCGATCCACGCCAACGTCGTGCTCGTCGACGAGATCAACCGCGCGATGCCGAAGACCCAATCCGCGCTGCTCGAGGCGATGGCCGAGCGCCAGGTCACCGTCGACGGCGTGACGCGCGTCCTTCCCGAGCCGTTCCTGCTGCTCGCGACCGAGAACCCGATCGAGTACGAGGGAACGTTCCCGCTTCCCGAGGCGCAGCTCGACCGCTTCTTCCTGCGCACCGCCCTTGGCTACCCCGGCGGTGAGGACGAGCTGAAGATCCTGAACGAGCAGCGCTACGGCCACCCGCTCGCCCACCTCAAGGCCGTGCTGAGGGTCGAGGAGATCGAGGAGCTCCGCCGCGCGTCGCAGGAGCTGTACGTCGACCAGGTGATCCAGCGTTGGATCGTCGACCTCGTCCGCGCGACGCGCCAGGTGGACATCGTCTCGATCGGCGCGTCGGTGCGCGGCTCCCTCGCGCTCGAGAAGGCGTCGCGCGCGTGGGCGCTCCTGCACGGGCGCGCGTACGTCGTCCCGGAGGACGTCGAGCTCCTCTTCACGCCGGTCCTCTTGCACCGCGTCGTCTTCCGCCCCTCGTTCCTCGCCGACGCGCGCAAGCTGGGCTGGGACGCCGCCACCGAGGAGTTCCGCGCGCGCTGTCTCGCGGTGGCGCCGCGCCCGCACGCCGAGGACCCCGACCTCGCCGTCGTCACGTAGCGAGCGGTGCCGGCCACCGACCGGACCGTCCCGCTCCTCCCCCGGCGCCGCCTCGTCGGCCTCTCGTTCGGCGGCCTGACGAGCGCGCGGCGCGGTCCCGGCTCTGACGTCGCCGGGTCCCGTCCCTACCGGCCGGGCGACGATGTCGACACGATCGACTGGAACGCGTCGGCCCGCCTCTCCGCAGCGCGCGGCACCGACGAGTTCATCGTGCGCGAGAAGTTCGCGGAGGAGGCGCCGCGCGTCGTCGTCGTCGCCGATCGGCGTCCCGAGATGACGGTCTTCCGCGATCCGCTCCCCTGGTTGTCGAAGCCGACCGCGCTCAAGCACGCGACGGAGATCGTCTACGAGAGCTCCGCCGCGCTCCGCGGCGTCTCGGGCTATCTCGACTACGCCGACGGCGAGCCGTTCTGGGAGCCGCCGCGGAGTCAGCACGAGCCGGTCGGGCTCGAGTCGCGCGCCTTCGGGGCGCCCGAGGACACGCTCGAGCTCTCGCTCGACCACCTCGTCGAGCACCGTCGCTCGCTCCCGACCGGGAGCTTCGTGTTCGTGCTCTCCGACTTTCTCTTTCCGATGCCCGAAGGCGCGTGGACGCGGGTGCTGCAGCAGCGCTGGGACGTCGTCCCCGTCGTGATCCAGGACCCTGTCTGGGAGCAGAGCTTCCCGGCGGTCGGAGGCGTGATCGTCCCGTTCTGGGATCCGCGCACGAGGCAGGTCAAGCCGATCCGGATGAGCGAGCGGGAGGCGGAAGAAAAGCGCTTCGCGAACGAGGCACGCTTCGCGTCGCTGCTCGACTGGCTTCGCAGCCACGATCTCGAGCCCGTCGTGCTGTCGTCGCACGAACGGCCGGACATCTTCGCGTCGTTCCTCGACTGGGCGGAGCTACGCCGCTACTGGCGCGGGAGGCCGTGGTGACCAGGCGGGGCCGGGTCGTGATCGGGCTCGCGCTGGCGGCGGGCGGTGCTGCACTGGCGGTCGCCTTGCTCGCGCGCGACGGCAGCACACAGCACGTCGGCCTGCCGATCGGCGACCAGGGACTGTCCGCGCGGACGTCGATCGCGCCGCGCGCGCAGCTCTTCGGCGATTCCGTCGTCGCACGCCTCGACCTGCTCGTCGACCGTGACGTCATCGATCCCCACGCGATCACCGTCTGGACGAACTTTGCGCCATACCGGACCACGGCGAAGATGAAGCTCCAGCGCATCGACTACGAGCGCGTGACACGCCTGCGCTACTCGGTTCCGCTCGAGTGTCTCGAGGACAAGTGCGCGCCGCGGTCGACGCGGAAGGACTTCAACTTCGCGCCGGCGCAGGTGCGCTTGAAGGGGCGCGTGATCCAGCGACCGCGCTGGCCGCAGCTGACGATCGGCTCGAGGCTGCAGAACCCGAGCGCCGAGAACACAGACGTTCGCAACCAACGTGTACGGGAACCGACCTCCGGCCTCGACTGGCGCGCAGAGGTCCGCGTACAGCCGCCCACGTGGCGGATCGGGCCGACGCAGGCGACGGCGCTGCTCGTCGCGCTCGCGATGGGCCTGCTCGCCGCCTCGCTCTACCTCCTCGTGCTCGCCTACCCAGGTCTGGCGCGACGGCTGTGGAGGCGTCCGCCCAAGCTCTCGCCGCTCGAGCGCGCGCTCGGCGTGGTCGAGCGGGCAAGCGAACGTGGGGTCGAGGAGGAGCACCGCGTCGCGCTCGACGATCTCGCGACGGAGCTGCGCGCGCTCGGGGCAGGCGAGCTCGCGGGCACCGCCTACGCGCTCGCCTGGGACGCAACTCCGCCCGCGCCCGACCGGACCGCAGGGCTCTCGACGCGCGTTCGCGAGCTGATCGAGGGGAGCACGAATGGTCGTCCCTAGCCTCGCGCGCCGCGGCCCCTCGATTCCCTCGGCCGAGGTCTGGACGCTGCGCGGGCCGTGGATCCTGACGACCGTCGTCCGGCTTGCGCTGGCGCTCGCGCTGGCCACGCTGCTCGTCTGGGCTTATGTCGACGCGCGCCGGCTCGAGCAGCGTCCGGCCGCGTTTACCGCGAAGGGGACGAGCGCGATCGTCGTGCTCGACCTCTCCCAAAGCGTGACCGACCCGACCTATCGCCGCATCGCGAACACGCTGAGCAAGGTCGCCGGCTCCGGCGGCTCGATCGGGCTCGTCGCGTTCTCGGACGTCGCGTACGAGCTATTCCCGCCCAGCTCGCCGCCGGAAGAGCTCAAGCCGTTGCTCCGCTACTTCCGTCCGGTTCCCGGCGTGAACGCGAGCGTCTTCGGCGTCCCCTACCCGCGCAATCCGTGGAACTCCGTCTTTAGCGGCGGGACCGCGGTTTCGTCGGGCCTCGAGCTCGCGCATTCACTGATCAAGCGCGACAAGGTCGAGCGCCCGTCGGTACTGCTGATCAGCGACTTGGACACTTCCGCGAGCGATCAGGCGCAGCTCACGCGCACGCTCGCGAACTTCCGTTCCGAGGGCATCCCGATTCGCGTCGTCCCGCTGTTTCCGACCGCGGACGACCGCCAGTACTTCGCCGAGCTCGTCGGTGAAGAGAACATGGTTACGCCGTCGCGACTCGCGGCCCTGACGAAGCGTCAGACCGAAGGGCGCCTCGAAGGACGGAACCCGAAGACGCTCGCCTTGCTCGCAGGCCTGCTGGTGCTCACGCTCACCGCAAATGAATGGTGGTGCCGGCGGCTCGACGTCCCGGGAGCACACGCGTGAAGCACGCGCTCGCATTGCTCGGCGCGCTACTCGCCGCGGCGGCGGCGGTCGTCCTGCTCGTCACGGCCGTCGACGTCCAGCGCTGGGAGGGCGGCGTCAAGGAGGACGACGTCCGCTTCCGTACCAACCCGGTCGCAAGGGACCTCTGGCAGGTCAAGACGACGATGCCGGGCGACCCCGCGCGCCGCGTTCTGGGGATCGGCGACGACATCGCCTATCGCCGCGTGCTCCGTTCGTACTGGCTCGCGCGTCCGCGAATCTCGCCGTTCGAACAAGCGAGGATCGAGCTCGCACGCGGTGAGGCCCAGGTCAACCTCAGCGATCTGACGCGCGTCGAGCGCAACAAGCGGCGGCTGTCGCAGGAGAAGAACCTGCTCGGCGCGCTCGCGCTCGCGGTCGCGCCGCGGCAGGAGCCCGAACAGCGCCTTGCGTCCTTCGAGTCCGCGGTCTCCTACTTCAGGGAAGCGATCCAGCTCGACCCGACGAACGAGGACGCGATGTACAACCTCGAGGGCACGCTCGAGCTGCTCCGCGACCTGCCGAAGACGTTCGAGACCTCGCGCGGCCGGCAGCCGCTCAAGGACGCCGCGCTCGCGGGCCTGCAGGACACCGGCGCGGGCTATTAGGTGGCCATGTACCTCACTTTCCTGACACCCGAGTCGGGACTGCTCGCACTCGGCGCCGTGCTGCCGCTCGTCCTGATGCTCGAGGGCGAGCGCAAGAGCAGCGTCGTCCGCGTGGCGCTCCGCCTTCCCGATCCGACGGGGCGTCGTCGCGGGCACCTGATCGCAGCGCTTGTCGCGGTCCCGGTGCTGCTCGGGTTCGCGGCGATGCAGCCGATCGTGAACGTCGAGTCGCACCATGTGACGCGGATCGACTCCGAGGCGTGGTTCGTCGTCGACACGTCGCGCTCGATGGTTGCCTCGGAGACGCCGACCTCGCCGACGCGCTTCGAGCGCGCAGCCGACGCCGCGCGCCGCCTGCGCGCGGAGATCGGTCCGGTGCCGTCCGGAATCGCTTCGCTCACCGACCGCCTGCTCCCACATCTGTTCCCGACTCCGGACGAGGCCGTCTTCAAAGCGACGCTTCGGCGCTCGATCGCGGTCGATCACCCGCCGCCCGGGACGTACAACATCACCGCGACCACGCTTGGCTCCCTCGCGGCGCTTGTAGCGCAGAACTACTACTCGCGCGACGCGAAGCGCCGCGTCGCGGTGATCTTCACCGACGCGGAGAGCCGCTCCTTCCCGACGGCGGGTGTCGGCGCGCTCTTCCGCCGCGATCCACCGATCCACACGATCTTCGTGCGCATCGGCAACACGAACGAACGCGTCTACACGACGGAGGGTGTCCAGGAGCCTGGCTACGAGCCGGTTCCCGGGTCTGGGCGGATGGTGCGGCTGTTGGCCGCGGCGACAGGCGGGCGCAGCTTCGACGAGGACCAGCTCGGCGACGCCGGCGAGGCCCTCCGCAGCGCGGTCGGGAGCGGGAGGACCGTGGTCGAGGGGCGCGAGAAGTCACGGATTGCGCTCGCTCCGTACGCGGTCGCGCTCGCGCTCTTTCCGCTCGGGCTCGTGCTCTGGCGCCGGAACTTCTGACTCTTGACTGACGCGCGGCGACGTGCGATAAGACAAAACCTTAGACCTGAATCGGGTCTCATGTTTCTCGAGTCGGAGGGAATGATGTTGCGAGGTGGGAAGGTCAAGCGGGCGCTCGCGCTCGCACTTGCGGTTGCCACTGCCGTGATCGCCGGGACGGCGGCCGCCGGGGTGCGTTCGCCTGAGGGCGCATCCGCGTCGGCGCCGGTCAAGGTCGGGATCGTCTACTCCCGCACCGGGCTCCTCTCGGCGTACGGCGCCGAGTACTACCAGGGGCTCTTGCTCGGCCTCAAGTACGCCACAAAGGGCACGGGCAAGGTGAACGGCCACAAGATCGAACTCACGCTCGTCGACGACGCGACGGATCCGGCGAAGGCCGTGACCGCGGCCAAGGATCTGATCGGCCAGGGCTACAAGATCATCGCCGGCTCGACGTCGTCGGGCTCAGCACTCGCGGTCGCACCGATCGCCGCGCAGAACAAGGTGCTCTTCATCTCTGGACCCGCGGCGAATGACGCGATCACCGGCGCGAACCGCTACACGTTCCGCTCCGGCCGCCAGTCGACGCAGGACGTCATCGCGGTCAAGGGGATCGTGGGCAAGGTGCCCGGGAAGAAGATCGTCGTCTTCGCGCAGGACAGCGCCTTCGGGCAGGGCAACGTGACCGCGGTGCGCAACGTGCTCGCGCCGGGCGGCCACACGGTCAGCTCCATTCTTGTGCCGCTCTCGGCGCAGGACTTCACGCCGTTCGCGCAGCGCGCCAAGCAGATGGACGCCGACCTGCTCTACGTCGCGTGGGCAGGCACGACCGCGCCCGCCGTGTGGCGGGCGATCGAGCAGCAGAACGTGACGCAGGGGACGACCGTGGCCACCGGCCTCGCGGAGCGGGCGACCTGGGGCTCGTACGTTCCCAACATCAACTTCCTCTCGCACCACGTCGCGGAGGCACCGAAGAACAAGGTCAACGACTGGCTCAAGGCGCAGATGCGGCGGAAGAACCAGGTCCCTGACCTGTTCACGCCGGACGGCTTCGTCGCCGCGCAGATGATCGTCCGCGCGGTGCAGAAGGGCGGCGGGTCGGACGTCGAGAAGATGATCTCGGCCCTCGAGGGCTGGCAGTTCTCCGCACCGAAGGGTGTGCAGCGGATCCGCCAGGCCGACCACGCCATGCTCCAGCCGATGTTCCAGGTGCGCACGCGCCTCGTCGGCAAGAAGTGGCGGGCGATCCCAGTGAAGACGTTCTCGCCGGGCAATATGCAGCCTCCCGTGAGGCCGTTTCCGTAGGCCACTGTGCCTGCGATCCTCACGACTCGACAGCTCGGGCTCGACATCGGCGGCGCAACCATCGTCGCCGGTGTCGACCTCGAGGTGCCGGAGGGCGAATTTCTCGGAATCATCGGGCCAAACGGCGCGGGGAAGACGTCGCTCTTCAACTTGCTGTCAGGTCTGCTCCGGCCGACGGCCGGTGCGATCGAGCTGCGCGGCCGGGACGTGACGCACGACCCGGTCCATCTCCGGACGAAGCGCGGTCTCGGGCGGACGTTCCAGATCTCGAGCGTGTTTCCGGGACTCTCCGCGCTGGAGAACGTGCGGCTCGCCGCGGAGGCCTCGCTCGGCGGCGCGTTGAGGCTCTGGCGGCGCGCGTCGGCGGTGCGGGCCGCGATCGACCGCGCCCGCTGGGCGCTCGACCGCGTCGGCCTCGGCGACCGGGAGGGCGTTGTCGCCGGCTCGATGGCGCACGGCGACAAGCGCAAGCTCGAGCTGGCGATGCTCCTTGCGGCGGACCCGTCTGTGATCCTGCTCGACGAGCCGATGGCCGGGGTCAGCTCAGGCGACGTGCCCGAGCTCGTCGAGGTCATACGCGCAGTGCACCGCGAGGAGAAGAAGACCGTCTTGATGGTCGAGCATCACATGGCCGTCGTGACGGGTCTCGCGGAGCGGATCGCGGTCATGCACCACGGCTCGTTGCTCGCGATCGACACGCCCGAGCGCGTGATGGAGAACGAGGGAGTCCAATCGGCGTACCTCGGGGAGCCTCTGTGAGCGTCGCGGCGCCGCCGCTCACCGTGCTTCGCGTGCACGACCTGCACGTACATCTCGGCCAGTCGCACGTGTTGCAGGGCGTGACCTTCGACGTCGCCGAGGGCGGAGTGACGGCATTGCTCGGCCGCAACGGTGTCGGGAAGACCACCACGCTGCGCGCGATCATGGGCCTGGTCGCGCGACGCGGCGGTGTCACGCTCGCCGGCGACGACGTGATGCGCTTGCCGACGCACGTGATCGTGCGTCGTGGCGTCGGCTACGTGCCCGAGGACCGGGACATCTTCGCCGGGTTGACGGTCGAGGAGAACCTGCGGCTCGCCGAGCGCGGTCCCGAGCTGCGCTACGACCTCGTCTACGACCTCTTTCCCGAGCTGCGCGAACGCGTTGCGCAGCGCGCAGGGACGCTCTCCGGCGGACAACAGCAGATGCTTGCGATTGCTCGCGCGCTCCTGAACGAGAACCGGCTCCTGCTCGTCGACGAGCCGACCAAAGGGCTCGCGCCGTTCCTCGTGCGCGAGGTCGCCGATGTGCTCGAGCGCGCCAGCGAGTTCTCGACGATCCTGCTCGTCGAGCAGAACCTCGGCGTCGTGAAGCGGATCGCGCGCGACGCGGTCGTCCTCGACCAGGGGACCGTCGTGCACCGCGGCGACGCGCAGGATCTGCTCGCGGATCGGGCCCGCGTGCAGCGCTATCTCGGAGTGTCGGCCGAGTGAGCACGTTCGTCCTGCTCACGATCACGGGCCTCGGGCTCGGCGCGATGTACTTCCTGATCGCTTCCGGCCTCTCCCTGATCTACGGGCTGATGGGCGTGCTCAACTTCGCTCACGGCGCGTTCCTGACCCTGGGCGCGTACGCGACGTGGTGGTTCTCGGATCGCCTCGGCGGCATCGACACGACGGTAGTGCGCTTCCTGGTCGCCGCCGCCCTGGGGCTCCTCGCGGGCGGCGTGCTCGCCGCGCTCGTCGAGCTCGTGCTGATCCGCCCGCTCTACCTCAGGCACATCGAGCAGGTCCTCGTGACCGTAGGCCTCTCGCTCGCTCTGATCGCGCTCGTCCAGGGGATTTGGGGTCCGACCGAGCGCGTGTTCGAAGCCCCGAGCTGGCTCTTCGAGACCACGAGCGTGTTCGGAGCCGACGTGCCCAACGACCGCTTTGCCGAGATCGCCACTGCGGTTGTCGTGCTCGGCACGCTCCTCGCGTTCCTGCGCTACACGCGCTACGGGCTCGTGATTCGCGCAGGTGTCGAGAACCGCGCGATGGTGACTGCGCTCGGGATCGACGTGCGCAAGGCGTTCACACTCGTCTTCGCGCTCGGGGGCGTCGCCGCCGCGTTGGCGGGAGTGCTGTCAGGTGTGTACTTCGGGTCGATCGATCCCGCGCGCGGGACGTCGCTGCTGATCTTCGCGTTCATCGTCGTCGTGATCGGCGGGCTCGGGTCGATAACCGGCTCCGCGGCCGCGGCCGTCGTCGTCGGCCTCACGCAGCAATACGCGAACTACTACGCGTCCTCCGGAATCGGTGACCTCGCGGTGATCCTGCTCCTCGCGGTCACGCTGCTCGTGCGGCCGAGCGGGTTCGCGGGCAAGTGGGCGGCGGCGCATTGAGGCGCGCGGCCGGGATCGGCGTGCCGCTTGCGGTGCTGGCGCTGCTGATCGCCGTGCCGAAGCTCTCCGTGGACACGCACGGTCTCTTCACCTCGCCGCTCGACAGCCCGGGGACCCTGCAGGTTCTCGCCCTGTGCCTCGTCTTCGGCGGGATCGCGCTCAGCTACGACCTCCTCTTCGGGTACACCGGGTTGCTCTCGTTCGGACACGCGCTCTACGTCGCGCTCGGCGTCTACGTGTGCGCGATCGCGCTCACGCGCTGGCACTGGGAGCTCTGGCAGGCGGTGCTCCTGACCGCGGCCGTCGGTTTCCTGCTCCCGATCGTGCTCGGATCGATCAGCCTGCGCGTGGGTGGGATCGCGTTCGCGATGGTCACGCTCGCGTTCGCCCAGGCGGGAACGGTGCTCGTGCAGAAGAACCCCAACGCGCTGACGGGCGGCGAGGAAGGGCTCGCGCTCGACTACGAGAAGCTGCCGGCCGCGTTCGTCGGCGTCTTCAACACGAAGAACCTCTACTGGCTCGCGCTCGCCTACCTCGTGCTCGTCGTGCTCGTCGCTCGTTGGGCCGTCAACTCATCGCCGGGGCGGGTCTGGCAGGCGATCCGCGAGAACGAGCAGCGCGTCGAGGTGATCGGGCTGCGGCCGTTCGCGTTTAAGCTGACCGCGTTTGTGCTCTCGTCGCTCCTCGCGACTCTCGGCGGTGTCGTCTACGTGCTGCTGATCGGAAGCGCGACGCCCGAGGTCACTTCGGCGGCGTTCACACTCTCGCTGCTCGTCATGGTCGTGATCGGCGGGACCGGGACGCGCTGGGGCGCGGTGCTCGGTGGGATCCTCTACACGTACCTCGACAACCGGCTGGTTGCTGTTGCGTCGTCGGAGCGCGTGCAGGACCTTCCGAGCGTGCTGCGTACGCCGCTTTCCGAGCCGCTGTTCGTGCTCGGCACGCTCTTCATCCTGATCGTCTTCTTTCTGCCCGGCGGCCTCGGTGGGATCGGTGCGCGCGGCCCGCGGCGCGGGTTGCGGCTGCTCGAGGAGCGCGTGCGCGCGCAGGCGGAGGGCGCGTGAGCGTCGCGGAGGGCACAGGCGTACGGATCGCGTGGGACGCCGTCGGCGCCGGGCCGCCGCTGCTGCTGATCCACGGGCTCGGCTACGCCCGCTGGGGCTGGGAGCCCGTCGTCGGACCGCTCTCGGAGAGATTCCGCGTTCTCTCCTTCGACAACCGTGGCATCGGCGAGAGCGACGTGCCGCCCGGGCCGTACAGCGCAGCTGAGCTCGCTGCCGACACCGTCGCCGTGCTCGACGCCGCGGAGGTCGAGCGGGCCCACGTCGTCGGGACGAGCCTCGGCGGGATGATCGCGCAGGAGCTCGCGCTCTCGTTTCCCGAGCGGATCGAGAAGCTCGTACTGGCGTGCACGACCCCGGGCGGGCCGGACGCGGCGCCGATGCCCGAGCGCACGGTCTCGCTGATCGCCGAGGCTGCGACGCTCGCGCCCGAGGTCGTGCTGCGCCGCTTCGTCGAGAACGCCCTCGCGATCGATGCGCCGGAGGAGCTCGTCGAGCGGATCTTCCGGCTGCGGCTCGAGCATCCTCCGGACCCGGCGGGCTGGCAGGCGCAGGCCGCCGCGGGCGCGACGTTCGACGTCTTCGACCGCCTCGGCGAGCTCCGCGCGCCGACGCTGATCCTGCACGGCACCGAAGACGGCGTGGTCGACGTCCGTAACGCTTCGCTGCTCGCGGAGCGGATCCCGGACGCGCGTGTCGAGCTGTTCGAAGGCGGCGGCCACCTCTTCTTCTGGGAGCGCCCCGCGCGCTTCGTGCGCGCGGTCGAGGAGTTCCTGTGCTGACCCTCGACCGGTGGCTCTCAGATCGCGCGCGGATCACGCCCGAGCGCGTGGCGATCGACTACCTCGACCGCACGATCACCTACGCGGAGCTCGAAGAGCTGTCGAAGCGCTTTGCGTCGATGTTCGCGCCGCGCGGCTTGCGCCGAGGCGACCGCGTCGCGACGCTCACCGGCAACTCGCCGGAGCACGTCGCGATCTTCTTCGCCTGCGCGAAGTCCGGGCTGATCCTCACGCCGCTGAGCTGGCGCCTCGCGGCTCCAGAGCTGGCGTACCAACTCGAGGACGCGGAGCCCGCGCTCTTCCTCGTCGAGGACGAATACTCCGATCTGGCCGCTGCGACGGGACACGGCTCGGAACCGCTCGTTGTCCCGGAGCCAAGTAACAGTCTGTTGCTTGGCTCGCCCCGCGACCACGATCCGGTGCTCCTCGTGTACACGTCCGGGACGACCGGGAAGCCGAAGGGCGCGCTGCTCACGCACGCGAACTGCTTCTGGACGAATCTCGGCTTCGACCTCGCGAGCGGTGTCGCGAGCGACGACGTCGTGTTGCAGCTGCTTCCGCAGTTTCACTGCGGCGGCTGGAACGTCCAGCCACTGCTCGCGTGGTGGAAGGGCGCGAACGTCGTCCTCGAACGCGCCTTCGACCCGCTGCGCTGCCTGCAGCTGATCGAGCGGAAGCGCGTCACGAAGCTGATGGGCGTCCCGGCGATCTACCTCTTCCTCGCCGAGGACCCCGGGTTCGAGACGACCGATCTCTCAAGCCTCCGGCAGGCGGTCGTCGGCGGCGCGCCGATGCCCGAGGCGCTGCTCGAGCGCTGGCAGGAGCGCGGCGTCGAGATCGTGCAGGGCTACGGCCTCACCGAGGCCGCGCCGAACGTGCTCTGCCTGCCGGCCGAGGACGCCGTGCGCAGGCGCGGCTGGGCCGGCAAGCCATACCCCTACGTCGAGGTCGACCTTTCGCCGGAGAACGAGCTGCTCGTGCGCGGGCCCAACGTCTTCGCCGGCTACTGGCGCAACCCGGACGCGACGGCCGAAGCGCTCGTGGACGGCTGGCTGCACACCGGCGACGTCGCCGACCGCGACGACGAGGGCAACTATCGCATCGTCGGCCGCCTGAAGGACATGTACATCTCAGGCGGCGAAAACGTCTACCCGGCGGAGGTCGAGAGCGTCCTGCACGAGCATGCGGCAGTTGCGGACGCCGCGGTGCTCGGCGTCCCCGACGCGCGCTGGGGCGAGTCGGGCGTCGCCGTGGTCGTGCTGAGGCAGGAAGCCGACGAGGAGGAGCTGCTCGCGCACTGCCGCGCGCGGCTCGCGTCGTTCAAGGTCCCGCGCTCCGTCCGGTTCGTCGACGAGCTTCCGAGGTCGGGCATGGGCAAGGTGCTGAAGGAGCAGCTGCGATGACGGAAGTCGTCCCGACCGGCGCTGACGGACGCGCACTCCGCGAGCGCGGTGCACGCACGCGCCAGAAGCTCCTCGACGCAGCCGAGAGCGTGTTCGCGGACGTCGGCTACCACGACGCGTCGATCGTGAAGGTCACCGAGGCAGCCGGGGTCGCGCAAGGCACGTTCTACCTCTACTTCGAGAGCAAGAAGCAGGTGTTCGACGAGCTCGTGCGCGACTTGAACCGCCGCGTCCGGCACGCAATGAAGAAGGCCTCCTCGCAGGGCGAGACGCGGCTCGAGGCGGAGGTGCTCGGCTTCGCGGCGTACTTCCGGTTCACCGCGCAGCACAAGGCGCTCTACCGGATCATCCGCCAGGCCGAGTTCGTCTCGCCGGAGATGCTCCGCTACCACTACGAGCGGCTCTCCGAGGGCTACGTCGAGGCGCTCCGCGAAGCCAAGGACGCCGGCGAGGTCGGCGAGATCGATCCGAAGGTCACGGCGTGGGCGCTGATGGGGATGGGCGAGCTCGTCGGCCTGCGCTGGCTTTTGATGGAGAACCGCGAGCGGATGCCGAAGTCCGTGCTCGACGAGCTCGAGCGGATCATCGGCTGCGTCCTCGAGGCCGACTCGTGAGCGTGGGCGTCGCGGCAACGGCCGCGTACCTCCCCGAGCGCTGGATGAGCGCCGCGGAGGTCGCGGCGGAGAGCGGGATCCCCGAGCACGTCATCGTCGAGAAGTTCGGCCTGCGCGGGAAGCACATCGCCGCGCCCGACGAGCACGTGAGCGACCTTTCGATCGCAGCGGCGCGGCGGCTGCTCGACGAGCACGAGGTCGATCCCGCGAGCGTCGACGCGGTCGTCTATTTCGGCTCGATGTGGCGCGACTACGCGGTCTGGCAGGTCTCGCCGTGGATCGCCCACCGTCTCGGCTGCAAGAACGCCGTCGCGCTGGAGTACGGGAACGTCTCGTGCGGCGGCCCGATGGCGCTTCGCTTCGTGCGCAACTACCTCGTCGCGGACGACGGGCTCCGCCGCGTGTTGCTCGTGGGCGCCTCGCGCGAGTCCTATCTCCTCGACTACGGGAACGAGCGCTCGCGCTTCATGTTCAACTTCGGCGACGGCGCCGTGGCGGCGCTGCTCGAGCGCGACGGCGGCGAGAACGAGCTGCTCGGCTCCTTCGCGATCACGGACGGCTCGCTCTCGCTTCAGGTGAAGGTCCCCGCGGGCGGCAGCGTCGAGATGAACGGCGGCTACCGCTTCCTCGACGTTGCGGATCCGCCTGCGATGAAGGAGCGGCTCGACGAGGTCAGCGTGCCGAACTTCGTGCGCGCGGCCGAAGGAGCGCTCGAACGCTCCGGCGCGACGCTCGCCGACGTGAGCTTCCTCTGCGGGCTGCACATGAAGCGCTCGATGCACGACGAGCTCGTGCGCGCGCTCGGCGTCGATCCCGCGCGGACCGTCTACCTCGACGACACGGGGCACATGAGCGGCGTCGATCCGCTGCTCGGGCTCGACCGCGCCGCCCGGGCGGGCGACCTCCACGATGGTGACCTGGTGCTTCTCCTCGCCGCGGGCACGGGCTACACGTGGGCGGCGAGCGTCGTCCGCTGGGGCTCGCGCGCGCCGCGCTAGCCGAGTCGTCTGAACATTTCCGCGGCGGCGCGATGGAAGCCTACGGGCAGACCCGCTGCGGCGAACGTCGCCGCGATCTCCTCCATCTCCGCGACCCACCGCCAACCCTTTGCGTCGGCGGAGCGCGCGGCGCTCACCGAGGCTTCCGGCAGCGTCGGCAACGAGAGCCGCCACTCCTCGAGGAGCATCTCCTCGACGTCTTCGGCGCGCGCGAGCTCGCGAATCGCGAGCAGCATCGCGGCCGTCCCTTTCGTCCACGCGGCGTATGCCATCTTCAGGGCCGAGGCCGTTCCGATCCGGTCCGATACGACACGCGCGTCGACGACCGTACCTTCGAACAGGTCGGCCACGGGAGCGGCCGAAGAGCCGGCGAGATAGAGCCGCGTCGTGCCGCCCGAGACCGGGGGCGGCCCGACGATCCCACCGTCCACGAACCGGGCGCCGCTCGCTTCGACCGTTGCCGCGACGGCGTGCGCGGTCGCCGGCGAGACGGCATTGGCGTCGACGAAGACTCCGTCGAACGCGGCGACCGAGCGCGCGACTTCGAGCGCCGCGCTCGGCGGACAGACGGAGAGGATGACCTCGCATCCGGAGACGAGTTCCGCCGCCGACCCGACGTCTCGCAGGTTCGCCCGCTCCGCGCGCTCGGCCGTGGCACGGCTTCGCCCGGCTGACGCCCAGAGCACGTCGTGGCCGGCGCCTCGAAGCACCGCCCCGAGCGCGGCGCCCATCTCTCCGGGGTGGAGGAGCCCGACCGCCATCTGGGCAGTCTGACGCTGCCTGGATCCGAGATCCACCCGTTTGCCGGGTTGACGGCGTCCGGACGGGTATCTAGGATCCGAAACCAACTGCTTCGGACCCGAAAGGACCCCCTGAGGATGACCGCGACCGGAACCGATCCGCAGACTCGGATCCAGGAGGAGGCCCAGCGCCTCGCCGCCGCTTGGGAGGCGGACGAGCGCTGGCAAGGCATCTCCAGGCCCTACACGTCCGAAGCGGTCGTCCGTCTGCGCGGCTCGCTCCCGGTCGAGCACACGCTGGCGCGGCTCGGAGCCGAGCGGTTGTGGCGCCTGCTCACGACCGAGGACTACGTGGCCGCGCTCGGTGCGCTCACCGGCGGGCAAGCCGTGCAGATGGTGAAGGCGGGGCTCTGCGCGATCTACCTCTCCGGCTGGCAGGTCGCGGCCGACGCGAACCTGAGCGGCCAGACGTACCCCGACCAGAGCCTCTATCCGTCGAACAGCGCGCCGGCGCTCGTCCGGCGCCTGAACAACGCGCTCCTCCGCGCCGACCAGATCGCGTGGGCCGAGGGCGACGGGAGCGTCGACTGGCTCGCGCCGATCGTCGCCGACGCGGAGGCGGGCTTCGGCGGCCCGCTGCACGCCTTCGAGCTGATGAAGTCGATGATCGAAGCAGGTGCTGCAGGCGTGCACTTCGAGGACCAGCTCGCGTCCGAGAAGAAGTGCGGCCACCTCGGCGGCAAGGTGCTGGTCCCCACCTCGCAGTTCGTGCGCACGCTCGTCGGCGCACGGCTCGCGAGCGACGTGCTCGGCGTTCCGACCGTGCTCGTCGCGCGCACGGACGCCCTGAGTGCCACGCTGCTGACGACCGATGCAGACCCACGCGATGCGGAGTTCGTAACCGGGGAGCGCACCGCGGAGGGCTTCTTCCGTGTGCGCGCCGGAATCGAGGCGCCGATCGCGCGCGCACTCGCCTACGCGCCCTACGCCGACGTGATCTGGTGCGAGACGTCGACACCTGACCTCGACGAGGCGCGCGTCTTCGCGGACGCGATCCACGATCGGCATCCGCGGAAGCTGCTCGCGTACAACTGCTCGCCCTCCTTCAACTGGCGCAAGAACCTGAGCGACAGCGAGATCGCGAGCTTCCAGCGCGAGCTCGGAGCGATGGGCTACCGCTTCCAGTTCGTCACGCTCGCGGGCTTCCACGCGCTCAACGAGTCGATGTTCGACCTCGCGCGCGGTTACGCTGCCGAAGGGATGGCCGCGTACGTGCGCCTGCAGGAAGCGGAGTTCTCGCTCGAGGAGCACGGCTACACCGCGACGCGCCACCAGCGCGAGGTGGGAGCCGGCTACTTCGACGGCGTGCTCGACGCGGTCACCGGCGGCGAGAGCTCGACGCTCGCGCTCAAGGGCTCGACCGAGGAAGCGCAGTTCGCGCAGGCGGTGTGACGACCACCAGCACGAAGGCCGACGACATCGCCCTCGTCATCGAGGAGGCGATCGTCTCCGGAGAGCTCGCTCCCGGCACGGTTCTGCGCCAGGAGCAGCTCTCCGAACAGTTCGAGGTCAGCCGCACGCCGATCCGCGAGGCGCTCCGCAAGCTCGCCGCGCTCGGGCTCGTCTCCTTCGAGCCGAACCGCGGCGTGCGCGTGCGGACGATCACGCGAGAGGAGCTGCGCGAGGCGTTCCTGATTCGCGCCGAGCTCGAGGGCCTCGCGACGGAGGTCGCGGCAACGCGGATGACGGAGTACTCGCTCGCCGAGCTCGACGCGGCGCAGAAGCGCTTCCACCGGCTGACGGAGGAGATGCGCGCGCGCGAGCCCGGGCGCGACCGCAGGAGCCTGACCGCCGAGTGGGTGCGCGGGAACCACGCGTTCCACGACGTGATCTACCGCGTCGCCGACCTCCCGCTCGTGGAGCAGCTCGCCAAGAGCGCGCGGCGCACCTTCTCGGGGCCGGCGGTCTGGGCTCCCGGCGACGCGAGGATCGACGAGCTCTACGCGCAGAACGACCAGCAGCACCGCGCGATCCGGCAGGCGCTCGCCGCCGGGAGCGCAGCGGGCGCTCGCTCGCTCGCGCGCGAGCACGTGCTCTCGTCGTTCCACATGCTCGAAGAGATCCTCGAGCAGGTCGGCGCGCGACCCTGGCGGTCGCGTGGCTGAACGCCGCGCCGCGCTCGTGACCGGCGCGGCGAGTGGCATCGGTCGCGCGATCGCGGAGCGGCTCCCGGCCGACGGCTGGGACGTGCACGCCGTCGACGTCGAGGACGGCGACCTGACGACGCGCGAGGGCAACCGCGCCGTCGTCGACGCGGCGCTGGAGCGGTTCGGCCGGCTAGACGCGGTCGTCGCAAACGCCGGCTTCCAGCACGTCGCGCCTGTCGCCGAGTTTCCGGAGGAACGCTGGGAGGCGCTCGTCGGGTTGCTGCTCACGAGCCCGTTCCTGCTCGCGAAGTACGCGTGGAAGGCGCTCGCCGAGCACGGTGACGGCCGCTTCCTCGTCGTCGCGTCGGTGCACGGTCTCGTCGCCTCGCCCTTCAAGGCGGGCTACGTCTCCGCGAAGCACGGGGTGCTCGGGCTCGTGAAGGTGCTCGCGCTCGAGGGCGCGGACGTCGGCATCACCGCGTCCGCGCTCTGCCCGGCCTACGTGCGCACGCCGCTCGTCGAGCAGCAGATCGCGGCGCAGGCCGAGGCGCACGGCCTGCCGCAAGAGCGCGTGCTCGAGGACATCATCCTCGCGCCGCAGGCGGTGAAGCGGCTGCTCGAGCCGGCGGAGGTCGCGGAGACCGCGGCGTTCCTGCTCGGTCCGGCCGGGCGTTCGGTGACCGGGGCGCCGCTCGTCATGGACCTCGGCTGGACCGCGCGCTGACGCGGGCGGTCGAACCCCGGGCATCCCTCGAAGGAGCGATCCTAGAGCCGGAGCGCCAGTATCGAAGTCTTGGGACGACTCCGTTCTCACTGACCTCGGGAGATGCTGTGGCGAGACTCTCCGAGCAGGACGTCCAGACGGGAACGGGGGCGGGCTGAATTCGGCTTAGCCCGGCGGGCAGGCGCTTCGGGCTCGGCCTGTCCCCACACGTGGGGACAGGCACCGTTGCCGAAGTGCGGCGCGTTCTCCCCAGATCGGCTCTCCGAGCGGGCTTCGTCCGCTCCGCGCGGGACAGTCCCCGCAGGTGGGGACTGTCCCCGGAGGCTCGGCACGCGAATGGGCGCTCCCTCGACAAGTGATGAGTTCGCGCCGCGGATGGGCGAGAACTCATCGTCCGGCGTCCGTCTCCACGTTCGTCACGTTCCTCGCGCTCGCCGCGGGCGCGCTCGCGCTCCGGTTCGAACTGCGCTTCCCGAAGCTCGCCCCGGCCGACTGGCGCCGCGTCTTCGCGCATCTGCTCGTCAGCGCGCTGATCATCCAGTTCCCGATGCTGAGCGGGATGCAGCTGCTGCTCGCGAATGACGGTAGGAGCTGGTTCGCGCTCGCGGCCGTCGGGATCGCGCTGCCCGCGATCGCATATCTGTTCCTGAGCTCGATCTGGGTGCTGCGCCTCGCGCAGCGGCTGCTCCCCGGCGTCCGCTAGCGCTACTTGCAGAAGCGGTTGGACGGCGTCGTGCCGTCCCAGCCCTGGGCGGCCACGCTCTTCACGTTTGTCACGTAACAGCCGCTCGGTGCGTTCACGAGCGTCCTCGTCAGCGTGCCGTCGACAGCGGTCGAGCCGCTGAACGTCGCATACTGGACGCCGTTACGCAGGATCGTGCCGGTGACGGCGACTCCTGCCCGCGGGCTCCCTGCCGCGTCCGCGAGTGCGACGCGGACCCTCACGTCGTGGTACCACGGCGTGTACTCGACGGATGCGACGCGGATCGGCACCGTGATCGCGGCTGACGCGCTAACCGCGCCGTCCGTCGCCACGGCGGCGCCGCTGCCCGTCGCCGACCCCACCGTGAAGACGCCATCCGGGGAGATCGTCCCGGGCGTCCCCGCGCCCACCGACCAGGTGAGGGCGGAGAGCGTCACCCCATTGCCGTACGCGTCGAGGCCGCTCGCGGAGAACGCCTGCGAGCCGCCCGGTGCGAGCGTTGCCGACGAGGGGGTGAGCGCGATCTGCGCGAGCGGTGCTGCCCCGATCGTCTCGGTCTGGACAGCCGGCCGCTTCCCCGTCGCGGTGGCCGTGACGGTCGCGTCGCCTGCGAGCGTGTCCCGGTAATAGACGCTCACGCTGCTGCTGCCCGTCGGGATCGTCGGCGCGATGGTGCTCGTCCAGGGACCCGAGGCCGACGTCGAGAACGAGCCGCCGGCCGAGCTCGACGAGAGCGAGACCGCGAGCGGGCTCGTCACCGTCAGCGACAGGCCGCTGTAGGTGCGCAGATCCACGGTCAGCGGCGTCGAGTTCCCCGCGACCACCGTCTGCGGTGCGGTCGTGAACGTGAGCGCCGAGGGCTTCCACGCGGCGAACGTCTGCCAGCGGTAGTTGAACCAGGCGACGTCGAGATCGCCCGCGCACCAGACGTCCGCGCACGCGCCCAGGCCGGGATCGACGGCATTCGGATCAGCCGAGTCTCGAATTGCCCCCGCGAGGCGATCGAGGATCGCGTCCGTCTGCGCAGCGAAGTCGGCTGCCGGCAGCGCGTCGAGATTCTTCGGCGACCAGGCAAAGCCGCCGCGCTCGCCGGCGCGCAACGCGTAGACCTGCGCCGACACATAGTGCTCCATCAGGTCGTAGGGAACGTACGTCCACCCGAAGGCTTGATCGAACTTCCACGCGGCGTTCGCGAGCGGGCTGTACGTCGCCTCGAGGAACGACTGCGCGCTCGCTGCCGACGACGGCGCCACGCGGGCGAGTGTGAGCTCGTGCTGCAGGTAGTCGTTCAGCGAGTCGCGGCGCGCGGCGGGCGGTGTACCGGGCACCGCGTAGTTGCGCACGTCGCCGTAGAGTTCTTGCGACCAGTCGCTGACATACTTGCTCATGTCGCTCCAGAAGGCGTCGTCTTTGTACCAGTCTTGGAGCCGGGCCTGGTAGACGGAGAGCTCGGTGGTCGGCTGGTTCATGCCGGTGATCCATGCCACGCCGCGCGCCGTCGTCCCGTCGCCCGTGGAGAGGCCGCGCACGAACTCGCGCACGTTCGCGCGTGCGTTCCCGTCGCCGCGGCGTACCGCGGTCGAGAACTCGTTCACCGCCCACGTGTCGCCGAGCGAGACGTCGTAGTCCATCAGCGCCATCCGCCGTCGTGCCTCGACGCCGGCCTCGTACCAGCTCGAGCCGTTCGCCGTCACCCACTGGCTCCACGCGCCCCAGTGCACCTCGGAGAGCGCGTGGAAGTTCGGGCCGAGCGCGCGGATCCGCCACGCCTCGTCGCCGCGGGGCTGCGTCTTGTCCGAGACGAGCGGCGGGACCGAAATGTAGTACTCGGCACACGGCGAGCCTAGGGCAGCGAGCTTCGTCGCGAGCCGCCGCCAGTCGGTGGCGCCGTAGAAGACGGCGCGAAACGGGCGGCAATCCGCCGCGTCGGAGAACCGGGCTCGCGGGCGGCTCACGAGCTTCCGCCACAGCTTCTCGGTCGCCTCAGGCGTGAGCGACGGAACCGGCTTGACCGCCGCCCGCGGCCGGGCCGCAGCGGCGTGACCTGAGACGCCGACCGCGCAGAGCGCGGCCGCACAGACGGCGACGAGCTTCATGCTTCCCCCTGTAGACCCGAACCCTCGAAAGCGGGGCACAGTAGAGCATGGATTCGCCCGGGTTGACGGGCCGCAGGAAGCGGTCTAGGCTCGCCACGCTCCTGACGGGTAGGCGGGAGATGGGCGCCGCCAACCCGGAGGAGGAAACATGGAAGAGTCACCGTCGCTGGTCGAGACGCCGCTCGACCGGCGAAAGCTGCTGCGTCTCGGCGCAGCCGCTGCCGCCGCGCCCGCGCTCGCCGGAACGCTCGTCGAGCGCGCCCGCGCCGCAGCCCCGAACAGCCAGCTCGAGGATGCGACGATCGCGCAGCTGCAGGCGGACCTGAGGAGCGGACGGACCACCGCACTGCAGCTCGTCCAGCAGTACACACAGCGGATCGAGGCGCTCGACCGCAGCGGCCCGAGCGTCAACAGCATTCTCGAGCTGAACCCCGACGCGGAGGCGATCGCGAGAGACCGCGACGCCGAGCGCAAGTCCGGCCGCGTGCGCGGCCCGCTGCACGGCATCCCGATGGTGATCAAGGGCAACATCGACACCGCCGATCGGATGACGAGCACCGCCGGCTCGCTCGCGCTGCTCGGCGCGCCCGCTCCGCAGGATGCGACCGTGGCGAAGAGGCTCCGCGACGCCGGGGCGATCATCCTCGGCAAGGCGAACCTGAGCGAGTGGGCGAACTTCCGCTCGTTTCACTCGTCGAGCGGGTGGAGCGGACAGGGCGGCCAGACGCGTAACCCGTACGTCCTCGACCGCAACCCGTGCGGGTCGAGCTCGGGCTCGGGAGCCGCGACGTCCGCGGCCTTCGCCGCCGCGGCGCTGGCAACGGAGACGGACGGCTCGATCGTCTGCCCCGCGAGCATCTGCGGCGTCGTCGGGATCAAGCCCACGGTGGGATTGACGAGCCGTGCGGGCGTCGTCCCGATCTCGCACAGCCAGGACACTGTCGGGCCGCACGGGAAGACCGTTGCGGACGCGGCCGCCGTGCTCAGCGCACTGGTCGGCGTCGACCCGCGCGATCCGCAGACGTCCGCGAGCGCCGGCAAGTTCTCGACCGACTACACGAAGTTCCTCGACAAGAGAGGTCTCAAGGACGCACGGATCGGCGTCATGCGCGCCGGCGTGACGGGGTACAGCGAGGAGACCGACCGCGTCTACGAAGAAGCGCTCGCGGTTATGAGGACAGCGGGCGCGACGCTCGTCGATCCGGCGGACCTCGACACGATCGACGCGATCAACAGCGGAGCTGCCGAGATCACGGTGCTCGTGTTCGAGTTCAAGCGCGACCTGAACGCCTATCTCGCGACGCGCACCGGGCTCGCAGTGCACACGATGGCGGACGTGATCGCGTTCAACCTCGCTCATGCCGACCAGGAGCTGAAGTGGTTCCTGCAGGAATGGTTCGACCTCGCGGAGGCCGAGATCTTCAGCCAGGCCGACTACGACGCGGCCGCACCGGAGGCGCGGCGGATCGGCGGCCGGGACGGGATCGACGCCACGCTCGCCCGGTTCAGCCTCGACGCACTCGTTGCGCCGACGGGTTCGCCCTCCTGGCCGACGGACCTCGTGAACGGCGACCACTTCCTCGGCGCGAGCTCCGGCCCGGCCGCGGTCGCCGGCTATCCGATCGTGAACGTTCCGGCCGGCGAGGCCTTCGGGCTGCCGGTCGGGCTCTCGTTCATCGGCACGGCCTGGAGCGAGCCGAAGCTGATCAAGCTCGCCTCGGGCTTCGAGGCGGCGGCGAACGCGCGGAAGACGCCGCAGTTCCGGACGACGCTCTCGACGGACGGCCCGAGAAGGACGAGCGCAGTGAAGGTGAAGACCAGGAGGCGCGCGCTCCAGAACGCACCCGTCGTGGGCCACCTGTAACGAGATGAAGGATCCGCGTCGCTACCTGAGCTTCGCTCCGTGGGAGAGCTTCGACGCACCCGCGTCGAATGCGACGGACGAGCTCGGGGCGCCGATTGCGCTAGCGCGTCGCGGCGAGCGCCTTGTCGACTTGCAGGAGGCCTGAGCCGACGGCGTTGCACGCGTGCGCGTTGCCGTCGGAGTGTGCACGTCGTCCCCCACGAGACAGGTGCCGGGGTCCCGAAGTCCGAGATGCTCCTGCTCCCGGAGCTCGGGATCCGCAGCGCCGTCGAGGTGAGGATCGACTCGATCTGGGCCGGCGTCAGGCTCGGCTTCTTCTGCAGCAGGAGCGCGGCCGCGGACGTGACGTGCGGCGTCGCCTGGCTCGTGCCGCCAACGTAGGCGAAGTTGCTCCCGCCGTTGCCGACGAGGTCGCCGACTCCCTTCGACCACCACGGGAGGTGCGAGAAGCCCGGATCGCCCGGGAACGGGCCCCGCACCCGTTGCCCGGCGCGAGGACGTCGAGGTCCTGGCCCGCGTAGGCCCGGCTGCTGAAGTCGGCGACGAAGACGTCGTCCACGGGCGTCGGCTCGGCGACCTCACCGGATCCGGCGAGCGGGGCGCCCTGCAGCCACCAGAGGCGATAGAAGCCCGCCTGGCCGTCGGGACGCAACCACTCCTTCGTCCAGCCCGAAGCGCCGGCCGAGATCACCGGTGCGTACGCGCCGGGGAAGTGCATCCCGTCCTCGCCGGCGTTACCGGCGGCGGCGACGATCGTGACGTTGTTCGCGATCGCACGGTCGAGCGCCGTCTTCTCGACCGGGTCGAGGGCATCGCCGCCGAGGCTCATGTTGACGACCATCGGGCGGTAGCCCTTGCGCGCGAGGTCGGTCGCGTAGTCGATCCCCGCAGCCACCATCTCGCTCGTGCCGAAGTTCGACTGGTGCGCGGTCGGGTCGATGTCCGGATCGGTGCAGCCCGGCCGGGCAGGCACCTGGTAGTCCGCGAGCACCTTGACGGGGATCACCGTGACGTCCGGAGCGATCCCGCGCACGACGGTCGGCGGCAACGACCAGCCCGCCGCGGTATCGAAGTTCGAGTCGTAGAAGTAGCCGATGATCGTGCTCGCCACGTGCGTGCCGTGCGAGCCGCTCGACGACGTCGAGCCGACCCACGTCCACTGCTTGAGCGGGCCGATCTCGGCCTCGAGGCCGCACGGGTCGTCCGCGTGCGCCTTGAATGTGACGGCCTGGTCGAAGCCGGTGCCGAGGTCCGTGCGGACCCGGGCGGCCGGGAAGTAGTCGTTCCAGTTCGGGACAAGGCCGGTGTCGAGGACGGCGACGAAGACGCCCTTGCCGGTCTGCGTCACCTGCTCGACGTTGATCTGGTCGGCGTCGTAGGTCGAACTGCCGCCCGCGGTCGTCGTCAGGCCGCTGAACGAATTCCCCGCGCCGGCCGCCACGGCTGTCGTCCCCGCGAGCGCAAGCATTGCGAGGACGAGTAGTCCTCGCCGAAGCTGAGTCGTCATCTCTCCCGTTGGTCGGTTCCCTCGCGAGCACTGATCGAGAGCGCTCGATATCGGCCACGGTATCACCCTGGTCGCGAAATGCAAGCCGCGCGAGCTAGGTTGGCGGCGCGGATGGGCGCGGGGATGGTCTCGCTGGACGGGCGCACGGTGTCGCGGCTCGGGTTCGGGGCGATGCGGATCACCGGGCCCGGGATCATGGGTGAGCCGCGCGACCCCGACGAGGCGCGCCGCGTGCTGCGGCGGGCCGTCGAGCTCGGGGTGACGTTCATCGACACCGCGCACTCCTACGGTCCGGAGGTGAGCGAGCGGTTGATCGGGGAGACGCTCGCGCCGTACCCCGACGACCTCGTCGTCGCGACGAAGACCGGATTGCAGCGCGGGCGCTCGGGGTCGTGGATCCCGGACGGGCGGCCGGAGACGATACGGCGCGACGTCGAGCGGAGCCTGGAGCTGCTGCGCCTCGAGCGGCTGCACCTGCTGCAGCTGCACGCCGTCGATCCGCGCGTGCCGCTCGAGGAATCGGTGGGGACATTCGTCGAGCTGCGTGAGGAGGGGAAGGTCGATCTGATCGGGCTCTCCAACGTGTCCGTCGACGAGCTCGAGCGTGCTCGCGTGCTGACGCCGATCGTGTCGCTGCAGAACCGCTACAGCCTCGGCGACCGCGCGTCCGAGGACGTGCTGCGCGCGGCCGAGCGGTTGGGGATCGCATTCATTCCGTGGTACCCGCTCGGGTCCGGGTCCGTCGGCGGCGACGCGGCGGTCGCCCGAATCGCTCGCGAACGCGGCGCGACGCCGTTTCAGATCGCGCTTGCTTGGCTGCTCGCGCGCTCGCCGGCGATGCTGCCGATCCCCGGGACGTCGTCCGTCGCGCACCTCGAGGAGAACATGGCGGCCGCCGGCCTCGAGCTCGGCGAGGCCGAGCTCAGCGCACTCGCGGCGTGAGAGCGCGCGAAACGATTCGATCAGCGAGCCGTGGACTGATGCGGGCGAGCAGTGCCAGTTGCTTCACGCGCGCGATGCGGATCTCCTCTCGATCACGCCGCATACCATCGACGATTGCGTCGACGACGGTCGCCGGACTGATCTTCGGAACGTCGAGGCCCCGGGCGAACTCCGTGTCCACGACCGGCGGCAGCACCTCGAAGACGCGGATGCTGCGGTCGTGCAGCTCGGCGCGCAACGAGCGCGCGAACGAGTGGACGGCGGCCTTCGTCGCGGCGTAGACCGCGCTTCCCGGCACGGCCGCGAGTGCGACCGCCGACGACATGAACACGACGGCTCCCTCGCGCGAGGCCTCGATCAGCGGCAGCGTGAGCTGCGTCATGCGGATCGCGCCCGTCACGTTCACCTCGACCATTGCGCCGCTGTCGACGCCCGCGTTGTTGACGAGTACGTCGAGGCCGTCGAGCGACGCGACGGCGTCCCGCGCCTCCTCGTCCGACGTGACGTCGAGTCGCAGCGTTCGAAGCGACGGGAGGAGCGCGCGTTCGCGGTCGAGCTTGTCGGTGTCGCGGCCGGCGATGACGACGTCGTTTGCGTCGGCGAGTCGCCGCGCGAGCTCGAGCCCGATCCCCGAGCCGCCGCCGGTGATCAGGATCTTCTTGCCCTCGAGCTGCATCAGCTCGGCTCGCCGGCGGGAAGCGGCACGCCGACGGGCGGCGCCTCGCGCGCACGGACGCGCCCGAGCGCGAGCCCGCTCAGGCCCGCGACGGCGCCGGTAACCGCCATGAGCGCCCAAGCCCGGTGGTACACGGACAGCTCGACACCTGTCGTGCCGAGCAGCGCGACGAGCCCGGCAATTCCGACGACCGCGCCGATCTGCCGGAGGCACGCGGAGATCGCGCTGCCCGTCGCGAAACGCGCGCGCGGGAGCTCGGCGACGGCCGCACTCCCGAGGCCGGCGAACGTGAGGCCGACGCCGGCGCCGGTCAAGACGGTCGCGGGGAGGAAGGCCGTGGCGTAGTGGCGGTCAGCCCCCGCGTTGAGCGCGAAGAGCAGCGCGCCTGTCGCGAAGATCAGACCGCCCGGCACTGCGACCGGCCGCTGGCCGAAGCGGTCTGAGAGGCGGCCGCCGATCGCCGCGGCGAGCGCCGCCGTCAACGGGCCCGGCGTGAGCGCAACGCCCGCGTGCACGATCGAGTAGCCCCACTCGCCGGTGAGGAAGAGCACGTTGCAGAGCAGGAGCGCGTAGAAGCCGACGGCAAAGACGAACAGGCCGAAGTTCGCAACCGCGAACGAGCGCACGCGGAAGAGCGAGAGCTCGATCACGGGCGCGCGGTGTACGCTCGAACGCCAGACGAATACGGGAAGCAGCACCGCGCTCGCGGCGAACGCCCCGAGGATGCGCGCGGAGTCCCAGCCCCACACCGGCCCCTGCACGATCGCGAGCGAAAGCGCGCCGACGCCGAGCGCGAGCAGACCCGCGCCGAGCGCGTCCGGGAACGCGGACCCGGGCTCGCGGCTCTCCCGCAACAATCGGCTCGCGGGCAAGAGAACGGGGATACCGATCAGGAGGTTGACGAAGAAGACCCAGCGCCAGCTCTGCCAGTCCACGAGGAGGCCGCCGAGCGACGGACCCGTCGCCGCAGCCACCGCGCCTGTCGCTCCCCAGAGCGCCGTTGCGGTCGCACGCTGTTCGAGCGGGAACTCGGGCAGGACGAGCGCGAGCGACGCGGGGACGAGGAGCGCGCCGCCGAGGGCCTGCACGACGCGCGCAGCGATCAGCACGTCGACGGAGCCTGCGGCGCCGCAGACCGCGGACGCCGCGACGAAGATCACCGCCCCGAGGAGGAAGAACCGGCGCCGTCCGAAGCGATCGGCGAGGCGGCCGGCCGGGACGAGTGCCGCTGCGAAGACGATCGCGTACGCGTTGAGGATCCAGGACAGGTGTGCCAGCGAGTTCCCGGCGAAGGACACGCGGATGTCCGGGAAGGCGATGTTCACTATCGTGACGTCGAGGAAGGTCATGAAGACCGCGACCGACGTCACGAGGAGCACCTGCCACCTGCGAGCGAGTCGCGTCACGAAACTGACCCTACCAGGGTCGATTGCGTCATGCAACTCACCCGCTACACTCGGGTAGATGCTCCAGCGCACGTACAAGAACCAGAACTGCTCGATCGCCCGCGCGCTCGAGCTCGTCGGCGAACGCTGGACGCTCTTGATCGTCCGCGACGCGGCCCTCGGGCTGCGCCGCTTCGACGAGTTCCAGCGCAGCCTCGGGATCGCCCGCAACGTCCTCAGCGAGCGGCTCGCCCGGCTCGTCGAGAGCGGGGTCTTCGAGCGCCGGCGCTATCAGGAGCGCCCGGCCAGATACGAGTACGTCCTCTCGCCGATGGGACGCGATCTCCAGGTCGCGCTGCTCGGCCTGCGCCAGTGGGGCGACCGCTATCTCGCCGAGCACGGCCCGCCGCGGCTCGCGGAGCACAAGGGCTGCGGCGGCGCGGCGACGGCGAAGGTCACGTGCGACGAGTGCGGCGCGGAACTGACTCCCGAGGCCGTCCGAGCGGTTCCGGGCCCCGCCGCAGCACTGGGCTAGACCAAAGCCCCTGGTCAAGACCGCTTGACGGCCCTAGTTGGCCGTGAGAAGGTCGGCGTACGCTAATTGGTCTAAACCAGTCGGAGGTTTTCTCATGAAGGCACCCGGAGGCCTCGCCGCAGCTCTCGCGCTGCTCGCAGCGCTCGTGATCGCCGCCCCACTCGCGGCCGCAGGCCAGTCCGATCGCTCGGGGGCCAAGGTGGTCGGCTACTACATCGAGTGGGGTATCTACGGGCGCAACTACCGCGTCAAGGACGTCGCGACGAGCGGGTCCGCAGCGCGGCTCGACGTCGTCAACTACGCGTTCGGGAACGTCGCGCCCGACGCCGCCGGCGAGGTCGTCTGCAAGCTCGGCGACGAGTGGGCCGACTACCAGAAGCCGTGGACCGCGGACGAGTCCGTGACCGGCCAGGAGGTCACGTGGCCGCGGCCGATCCTCGGCAACTTCCAGCAGTTGCAGGCGCTAAAAGTGCTCTATCCGCAGCTGAAGGTCTCGATCTCGCTCGGCGGGTGGACCTGGTCGAAGTACTTCTCCGACGCCGCACTGACGCAGCAGTCGCGCGAGCGGCTCGTCTCGTCGTGCATCGATCTCTTCATCAAGGGCAACATCCCCGATCCCGGTTGGGGCGGGATGGGCGGCGACGGAGCGGCGGCCGGCGTCTTCGACGGCATCGACCTCGACTGGGAGTGGCCCGGCTCCGAGGGCAACACGGGCAACGTCATCCGTCCCGAGGACAAGCAGAACTTCACCTTGCTCGCCGCGGAGTTCCGCAAGCAGCTCGACGCGTACGGTCGCGAGACGGGACACGACTACCTGTTGACCGCGTTCCTGCCGGCGGCGCCGTCGAAGATCGACGCCGGCTTCGAGGTGAGCAGGATCTTCGACTCGCTGGACTTCGCGACGGTGCAGGGCTACGACCTCCACGGGGCGTGGGAGTCGGTCACGAACCATCAGTCGAACCTCTGGCCATCGAAGAGCGACCCGTCGAACCCGCGCTTCTCCGTCGACGACACCGTGCAGGCGTACCTCGCGCGTGGCGCGCCGGCTCGCGAGCTCGTCGTTGGCGTGCCGTTCTACTCGCGCGGCTGGACGGGCGTGAACCCGTCGAACCACGGGCTCTACCAGCCCGCCGCCGGACCCGCTCCCGGAACGTGGGAAGCGGGCGTTGACGACTACAAGGTGGCGAAGACCCGCCTCGAGTCGGGATTCACGCGGTACCGCGACGACAAGGCCGACGCAGCGTGGCTCTTCGACGGCACGACCTTCTGGACGTTCGACGACCCGAAGGTGATGAAACGCAAAGCGCATTATGTCAACGGCAACGGGCTCGGCGGGCTCATGTTCTGGGAGCTCAGCGGCGACACGCCCGACGGTGAGCTGATCCGCGCGATCGCGGACGGCTTGTCCGAACGCTGACTGCGTGTGCGCGGTGGGCCGCCTTCGCGCGGCCCACCGCTGACCCACCCAGGCAGCCGCGGCGTGCGTCCGCCCGCGCACGCCGCGGCTAGCGCTCGACGCGGAAGGTGACGCGGACGACGGCGGTGACGTCCTTCTGCCGAGACGTTGTGTCGTTGATGCCGTAGTCGCTCACGTCGGTCGAGTTGCGCGGCGTGATCTGGAAGACGCCGAGGTCGACGCTCGTGACCGCCCCGAGGTGCCCGTCGAGGCCTTTCGCGATCGTCTCGGCGCGGCGACGAGCGTCCGAGGTCGCCTTGCGGAGCGCGGCGAAGCGCGCTTCTGTCAGACGTGTGGAGAGGTAGCGCACGTTCGACGACGAGACGTCGGCACCCTGCAGGAGCAGCTCGTCGACGGTCGACGCGATCTGCTCGAGCTTGTCGATTCGCTCGGTCTGGATCTCGAACCGCTGCGTCAGCAGCCAGGCCGGAACCTGGCGGAAGCGCGGCTTCGCCAGTCCGGTTGGAACGCTGACCGTGATCTGCTCGATCTGAATCGGCGGCTTGCGCACGCTGCCGGAGCCGAGGTCGCCGCCGCCGAGGAACGCGTCTACGCCTGCGACGTCGCGGCGCAGCTTGCGCACGGCCGCTTCGGACGTGCGCGCCTGCGCACGGACAGACAGCCGCCACGTCGCGAGGTTCGCCGTGATCGGGTACTTCGCGGAACCCGTCACGACAATCGTGTCGCGCTGGCGCTTCACATCCCGGATCGCGTGCGCGACGACGACCCCTGTGATCACCGCCGCGACCGCCAAGGCCAAGAGCCCGAGCAGGAGCTCGGGGAGCTCGACGCGCCGGCGCGGACCCTCGGCGTCCACGCCCGGAGCCTCTCACATGCCCGGTTCAGTGGGAGTAGAGTCGCCCCCAGCGAACAAGGAGGGCTCCATGCACGCGCGCGTCGCGACATTCGAGGGAGGCGATCCCGCCAACATCGACCAGCAGATCGAGACGATGCGGCAAGAGTCGGTGTCCGGGCCGCCCGAGGGCGTTCCCGCGACGGAATTCCTGTTCCTCGTCGACCGAGATGCCGGCAAGATCATGGCCGTCACGCTCTTCGAGACCGAGGACGACCTCCGGAAGGGCGATGAGGCGCTCAACGAGATGTCGCCCTCGACGGACATGGGCCGACGCACGTCGGTCCAGACCTTCGAGGTGCCGCTCCACATGGGCGCGACGCCCACGCGCTGACGCATGCGACGAGGCCCCGAAACGGGGCCTCGTCCACTTTCAGGCGACGGACGCTGCCTCCAGCAGATCACTCGTCGTCAGCTGCTCCGTCAGCAGCGAACGAAATCCGTCAGGACGGCCTGCGGCGTACGCGCGCGCGAGGTCGTATCCACGCGAGTACGTCGGGACGTAGATGCCCCAGACGGGATGCAGGTCGAACTGCGCCGACTTACGCGCACGCTCCTCCGGCGTCAGTCCCCACCGCATCCCGCGACCATTTCCGCGACGCACGCGAGCCCGTCGAGCTGAGCAGCGAGCCACCGCCGGCGCTGCGGGTTGTAGTCGCAGCCGTCGAGCTCCGTAAGTAGCGCCTTCGCCTCGTCGAGAAGGGCTGCCGGCGCCGTGAGCTCCTCGCCCTCGACGGCGGCTTGCAGCGACGGCGGTCCGAAGTAGCCGTCGACGAGACCGTCGACGTGCTTGCCGAGTCGAAGCCCCAGCAGCAGGTAGCGCTCGGGACGGAAGCCATCGTGCGAGCCTACTCGTCGCTACCCTCCTCGGATGCCGCTCCGTAAGGACATACGGAACGTCGCGATCGTCGCGCACGTCGACCACGGGAAGACGACCCTGGTCGACGCCATGCTCTGGCAATCGGGGTCGTTCCGCGAGAACCAGGACGTGGTCGAGCGCGTCCTCGACTCGATGGAGCTCGAGCGCGAGAAGGGGATCACGATCCTCGCGAAGAACACCGCCGTCCGCTACGGGGACGTGAAGGTGAACATCGTCGACACGCCGGGCCATGCGGACTTCGGCGGCGAGGTCGAGCGCGCCCTGACGATGGTCGACGGCGTGCTGCTGCTGGTCGACGCGAGCGAGGGTCCCTTGCCGCAGACGCGCTTCGTCCTCCGCAAGGCGCTCGAGGCGCGCCTGCCGCTCGTCCTCGTCGTCAACAAGGTCGACCGGCCCGACGCGCGCCTCGAGGAAGTCGTGAACGAGGTGTATGAGCTGTTCCTCGACCTCGACGCCGACGAGAGCCAGATCGAGTTCCCGATCATCTACTGCAACGCGCGCGCTGGGCAGGCCGGGCTCGAGGCGGACGCGCTGGCCGACGACCTGCGTCCGCTCTTCGACGTCCTGTTCGAGCGCATCCCGCCGCCGCTCTACGAGGAAGGTCATCCGCTGCAGGCGCACGTGACGAATCTCGACGCGTCGCCGTACGTCGGCCGGCTCGCGCTCTGCCGTGTGCGCGAGGGCACGATCCGAAGGGGGCAGCAGGTCGCCTGGTGTCGCGCCGACGGACGGATCGAACGCGCGAAGGTGACTGAGCTCTACGTGACGGAGGCGCTCGACCGAGTCGAGGCGGAGGAGGCCGGGCCTGGTGAGCTGATCGCCGTCGCGGGCATTCCGGAGGTCACGATCGGCGAGACGCTCGCCGACCTCGAAGATCCGCGCCCGCTGCCCGTGATCGGCGTGGACGAACCGAGTCTCTCGATGACGATCGGCACGAACAGCTCGCCGCTGGCCGGTCAGGACGGCGAGAAGCTCACGGCGAGCATGGTCAAGGCGCGTCTCGACCAGGAGCTGATCGGGAACGTGTCGCTCCGAGTGCTGCCCACGGAGCAACCCGACACCTGGGAGGTCCAGGGCCGTGGCGAGCTGCAGCTCGCGGTACTCGTCGAGCTGATGCGGCGGGAGGGCTTCGAGCTCACGGTGGGCAAGCCTCAGGTCGTGACGCGCGAGGTGAACGGAAAGGTCCACGAGCCCGTCGAGCAGCTCGCGATCGACGCGCCGGAGGAGTACGTCGGCGTAATTACGCAGCTGCTCGCGCTGCGGAAGGGACGCTTGGAGCAGATGGTCAACCACGGCACCGGCTGGGTGCGGATGGACTACGTCGTTCCTGCACGCGGGTTGATCGGCTTCCGGACCGAGTTTTTGACGGAAACGCGTGGTACCGGAATCCTCCACCACGTCTTCGAAGGGTACGAGCCGTGGCACGGAGACCTGCGCACGCGCCCGACGGGAAGCCTCGTCGCGGACCGCCGCGGTCCCACGACGTCGTTTGCCCTGCTCAACCTGCAGGAGCGCGGCCAGCTCTTCATCGGGCCCGCCACCGAAGTGTATGAAGGAATGATCGTCGGCGAGAACGCACGCGCCGAGGATCTCGACGTGAACGCGACGAAGGAAAAGAAGCTCACGAACATGCGCTCGTCGACCGCGGACGAGCTGGTCCGGCTGATCCCGCCGCGACCGCTGTCGCTCGAGCAGGCGCTCGAGTTCATCCGCGACGACGAGAGCGTCGAGGTGACTCCAAACTACGTGCGCCTGCGCAAGGTTGAGTTGTCCGCGCAGAGACGACAGACCGCTGCGTCGAGGAAAGCGCGCGGTCTGGCAGCCGTCTAGCGCGGAGGTTTGATCCGCACGTCGGTGTTGAACGCGACGTAGCGGTGACGCATGAAGTGCGCTCCCGCCGTCATCCGGAGCTTGATTGGAAGCGCGGTGGTGCGGTCGAACGTGGCGGTGAACCACGACGGCACGCCGGGGTCGAGCCAGGACAGCGTCACGCGGCGAGGAGTCTCTCGCAGCATGCGCGCATTCGCGATCCGGGAGCCCCACGGCGGAAGGGGTTGCGGGAGCAGCGTCGAGTCCGAGCGTGTCCAGCGAGCGCCCGGCGCAGGCCGGTCCCAGCGTTTGCGCCCGATCACGATCCCGCCCGCGCCGCCACGGATCGCGTACTCCAGCCGGTCGGGGGCCTCGAGCTTCCAGGTCGTCGTGATCGCGCGGCCGGGACCCGAGGCGAGGCGTTCCACGAACACAGCTGTGCGGAGCTCGCGGAACCTTCGAGACGCTCGCATGAGGAATGCCGTGCCACGCGGCGGCGGCCACAGTCCGACGATCGGGAAGGCGACCGAGCGAAACGGGCCGGCGCCCGCGATGTTGACCGCGAACTGCGTCGGCTCGGAAAGCGGAAGCGTCGCCGCGTAGCAGCCGTGCCCGCAGAACTGCGCAGGGCTCGAGGCGCCGTGAGCTCCCGCCGTGGCGACGAGCTCGACGTCGAGTCCGTCGACACCCTTGCCAGATTGGCCGACGATCGTCGCCGTGAGCTGCAGTGGGGGGCCCGGACGCACCGCGAGCGCAACGGCGAGCTCACGCGAATCGCGCGCGAACACGACCGAGCCCGAAGGCTGCGACGCCGGCGGCGCGACCTCCCGCGGCGCGATGGGAAGCGGCGCCGCCGCGGCATCACGCCCGGGCCGCAATCCGGTGAGGACCGCCACGGCGCCGACGACAAGCGCGAGCAGTGCGAGCTCCGCCGACACGCTCCGGAGCAGGCGCGCCGCGGAGTCGAGACGGCTGCGACTGACGCACGCCGCGGCGACGAGCGCCGCGAAGAGAGCGCTCTTCACGAGGATCGCCCGGCCGTACCCGGTCGACCAGAGCTGCGAGACGGCTGACAGCTCCGCGAGCGCGCGTCCGCCGCCGGAGAGCGCGAGAAGTCCCACCGCGGGAAGTGCAAGTCGCGAGAAGCGGCGAGCGGCGTCGACCTCCCTGTTCCTGAGCATGAGCGCAAGCTGGAGCAGCCCGCCGATCCAGAACGCCGCCGCGGCGACGTGCACCAGGTCGGCCGTGAGCGACAGCGGTCGCGACCTACCCGCGTCGAGCGCGTGCCCGGCGAGGGACGGTGCGGCGAGCAGCGCGAGGGACCCGCCCGCGGCGAGAACGAGCAGGCGCGGATACCTGCGGGAGCCGATCGCGGCCGCTGCACCGATACCGGCGACGACGACCGCGGCCGCGGTGACGTGGCCGAACCGCGTCGCGCCTCCGTGTGTCGCGTGCAGCAGCCACGACCCGCCGACGACGGCGGCGGCGAGCGCGATCGCGAACGTCGTCGCCGCGCGTCGCCGGCCCGCTCGCGACACGAGTAGTAGGAAAAGCGCCGTCCCGCCCGCCACGAGGATGCCCCCGAGGTAGAGCCAGCGCGAGAGCACGTCGACCGCGTCCGGCCGCGTGCTCTCGGCCGCGAGCACGGAACGCAGAGGTCCCGCGGCGCTCCCCGACCCGACGCGAAACGCGAGCACCCCTTCCTCGAGGTGCCCGTCGTCCGAGACGATCCGCCAGCGGACGCTGTAATCGCCGTCCCCGAGGCGCCGCAGCGGCAGCACGAGCTCACGGTCTCGGGCGAGCAGACGCGGCCGACCGCCGACGACCGAGCCGCCGTCGTTCGCGACAACGGTGTTGCCGGGGCCGACGGCGACGGGATCGTCGAACCGGATGCGCACCTCGGTGGGCGCCGTGCCGAGAGTGGCGCCGTTGCGCGGAGACGTGGCGACGACGGTCGCATGAGCGAGCGCGGCCGGAGTAAGCACTCCGGCGGCGAAGGCGATTGCGGACAGCGTCAGGAGGCGGCGCATCGGCCCATGCTGCTAGAAACCCGCGTCGCTAGGGTAGCGCTGCGTTTGGCGTCTATACGGGCACGAGTCGCGACCGGTTCGGCGCTCGTCGGAAGCCTCCTCTGCGGCTGCGGCGACCACTCTGACAACGGCGCCTGGCCGCTTCCCAACCGCGATCTCGCGGGGACGCGCGCCGCGGCCGAATCGCCGATCGACGCAGGCAACGTGGGCGGTCTTCAGGTCCGCTGGCGCTTCGCGTTCACGGCGCGGCCCGGCTTCTCGGGGATCTTCGCGTCAACCCCGGTCGCCGACCGCGACACGGTCTACGTCCAGGATCTGCGCAGCAACGTGTTCGCACTCGACCGCTCGAGCGGCGTCCTGCACTGGGCGCGGCGGTATCGCGCGCAGAACGACGGGCCAAACGGACTCGCGGTCGACGACGAGCGCGTCTACGGCGCCACCGACACGGACGCCTTCGCACTCGAGGCTGCGACCGGGCGGGAGCTGTGGCGGCGGCATCTGACCGGCCCGAGCGAGCAGTTCGTCGACGTCGCTCCGGTCGTGTGGAAGGACAAGGTCTTCCTGAGCACGGTCGGCTTTCCCCCCTTTGGCCGCGGCGCCATCTACGCGCTCGACGCCGGAACCGGCGCCGTGTGGTGGAAGTTCGTGACGATCGCGCAGCCGTGGCGGTATCCCCTCGAGGCGGGCGGCGGCGGCCTCTGGTATCCGGTCTCCGTCGACTCACGAGGGCGGCTGTACGGAGGAAACTCGAACCCGGGGCCGTGGGGAGGCACGCGGAAGCGGCCCAACGGCGCCGCCTTTCCCGGCCCGGTCCCGTACACGGACGCGCTGCTCGTGCTCGACGCAACGACGGGCAGGCTGCTCTGGCACGACCAGGTGACCCCGCACGACGTCCGCGACTACGACTTCCAGGCGACGCCGATCCTCGCGACGCACGACGGCGTCGACCTCGTCATCGGAGCCGGCAAGGCCGGGCAGGTGATCGCGTGGGACCGCGAGACGCAGCGGCGCCGCTGGAGCACGGCAGTGGGATTGCACCGGAACGATCGCGGCCCACTGCCGACGCGGCGTGCGACGGTGTGCCCCGGTCTGCTCGGCGGCGTCGAGACGCCGATGGCCTACTCGGAGGGCCGGCTGTTCGTGCCGGTCGTCGACCTCTGCGGCTGGGGCAGCGCGGTGGCGCGCCAGGAGCTCACGAGCGTCGACCCGTCGAAGGGACGAGGCCGGCTCGTTGCCCTCGACGCGGCGACGGGCCGCACGCTCTGGGACCGCCGCCTGCCCTCGCCGAACTTCGGCTGCGCCACGGTCTCGAACGACGTCGTCTTCACCGCAGCCTACGACGGAACGGTGTATGCCTTCGCCGCTCGCCGCGGGACGATGCTTTGGCGCGCAAAGCTGCGAGCGGGTGTGAACGCGTGCCCGTCCGTCGCCGGCGACTTGCTTCTCGTCGGCGCAGGCGTGCGCGGATCGCGTGGGGCACGCTCCAGGCTAGAGCTCGTGGCGTTCGAAGTAGGCTAACGGGCCGCTTCGGCGCGTGACATGATCTCGCCGACGACCGCGGTTTTGGCGTCGGCGTACTGCTGCATGTACTTCCAGTCGCGCGCGGCGAGCTCCCGTTTGGCGTTGAGGTAGAGCTCGCGGTCGGCCGCGTTCGTACGCAGCCAGTCGCGGAAGAGGAGCATCCGGTCGACCTCGCCGCAGCCCACCGTGAAGACGTGCAGGTTGACGTCGGTGTCCGGGCCTTTGAAGACGCGGTGCTCGAACCACTCGGGCTCACGGATTCGCAGCACGTAGCCCGCGGCCTCCAGGTCCGGCACGTACGCCGACTCGTCGGCCGAGTTCGGCACCTCGAGCACGATGTCGATCACGGGCTTGGCGGGTAGGCCGGGCACTGAGGTCGACCCGGCGTGCTCGATCCGCAGCACCCGGTTGCCGAGGACGGACCGGAGTCTGGCCTCCTCGCGCTCGTAAAGCCGCCGCCACTCCGGGTCGTAGTCGCGGATCTCGATCGGCCTGGACAGCGGCCGCGCCCCGCCGACCGTGATGCGCTCGAGCTCTTCGTCGTATCCGGCGACGTCGTCCGGCTCGGGTCGCGAGACGCTCATCCGATCAGGAAGTATCGCGCGCGCGAACGAATGCCACATCTTCTCCTGAATGGAGCCTCGCCCCGGCGGACCGGGGCGAGGCACAGTGCTTGGCCTAGCCGGTCCGCCAGTGCTCCGCGTTCCAGGTCGGGCCCGCGATCGTCGGGTTGTCGACGAGGCCCTTCAGCTTCGCCTTGTAGACGAAGTACGTGGGCTTCTGGTACAGCGGGATCGTCGGCAGATCGCCAGCGAGAATCGCTTCCGCCCTGTTCACGAGCGCCATCCGCGTCTTGACGTCGAGCGTCGCGTCGGAGCGGGCGAACAGGCTCGTCACCTTCGCGTTCCGGTAGCCCTTCCAGTTCGAGCCGCCGCCGATGCCGTAGACGTCGACCTGGCCCGAGGGGTCACCGGTTCCGAGCCACGCGAAGATCGCGAGGTCGTAGTTCTCGTCCGAGATCCGCGGGAAGAACAAACGCGACGGCTGACTGTCCGGGCGGAACTCGATCCCCGCCGATTTCGCCTGCGCCTGCATGATCTCGACCGCCAGCTCACGGAGGCGGTTACCTGCCATGGTGCCGAGCCGGACGGAGGCACGCTGGCCGCCGCACGACCAGATCCCGTCGCCGCCCTTCTTGCAGCCGTGGCTGCGGAACAGCTGCGTGACCCTGCGCACGTTCCGCGTATACCGGGCGAACCTCGCCTGGTAGTACCGGCTCTGGACGGTGAACGAGAGGCTGTTCAGCTCCCTCAGGCCGGGGGTCAGCGTCGTGAACAGCTGCCGCGTCATCCCCCGCCGGTCGAGCGAGTAGGCGATCGCCTGGCGGAACCACTTCTGGCGCAGCAGCGGGTTGCCGGACTTCGGCCCGACGTTGAAGTCGAGGTGCTCGAGAGAGCTCCCCGGCTTCGACTGCACGCGCAAGCCCGACTGCCGCTTCAACTCTGCGAGCTGAAGCTGGGGCTGCGGATAGGCCGCGTCGATCTCACCGCCGCGAAGTGCCTGGACCTCGGAGTCCGTGTTCGTGATGAACTTGAACACGATCCGGTCGACCGAGGGGCGCTTGCCCCAGAACGTCGAGTTCCGGAGCATCGTCAGGCTCTGGCCCTTCGTGTATCTGCCGACCTTGAAGGACCGCTCGCGATCGACAAGCTCGTGCCGGGCTTGTTGAGATTGTTGTTCCAGACCTCGTTGAAGTTCTGACCCGCGAGGACGTGCTTCGGGTAGATGGCGGTGAAGATCGTTTTGTACGGCGCGTACGTCTTGCTGAACGTAAACCGCACCGTCTTGGCATTGATCTTCTTCGCCTTCGTAATCGAGTCGTAGCCGCTACGGCTCGCGATCTCGTTTTTCGGGTCGACGAACGTCTTCCAGGTGAAGATGAAGTCGTCGGCCGTGACCGACTTGCCGTCGCTCCACTTCGCCTTCTGCCTGATGTGGTACGTGAGCGTGAACGGCTTCTTCGTGACGTCCGTCCTGCTCACCATGTACGGCCGGAAGCTGAAGTTCGGCTTCACGATGTAGGCGCCGGGAAGCGCAATCCCGGCCGTCCACGCCGTCCACGTGTTGTTGCAACCTTCGAGGGCGCCGTTCAGACAGGGCGGCTCGCCCTCGGCGCCGAAGACGACGGTGCCTCCGGTCGTGCGCGTGGGCGTGCCTTCGGCGACGCCGGCGGCGATCAGGCTGACCGCAGCGAACAGCGCGCCGAGGCCCAGCCGCAGATGAGCTCGATTCAAGTTGTCTCCCTTTCAGATGCCGCTTGGGTGGGTGAGGTGCTTCAGAGGCGTCTAGACGGGGCCGCACGTGCTTTGTTTGTTGGGGCCGGATTAAGCGCTGAGGATCCAAGGAAGCTCCACGCCGTCGCGAGCGGAAATCCCCCTTCCGAGGCACAGCCCTTCGGCCTGGACGGCGAGGCCGCGGCCGTGCGATGCTCGCGGCCCCGAACGCTAGAGGAGGGTCGATCTTGAAACGGCTTCTTACGGGAGCGGTCGCCGTCGTCTTGGTCGCAGGCCTCTTCGCCGGAACGGCCGCGGCACGGGGCCCGGCCGGCCGCACGTTCCACGGCGCCGTGTTCTCGGCGGGCGTCTCCGGCGATCCGAACGCGCCCGCCGGCCCTGCGATCACGTTCGCGTCGCCCTTCGACTCACTCGTCCGCGTCTCGAACGATCAGGGCGTCTCGGGGCCGTTGACGGCCGAGGAGCTGACGACGAGCGGGCGCGTGACGATCGACTCGCAGACCGAGCCGATGGTCTCCGTCACCAGTCGAACCGCAGCAACGTCGTCGGCATCTGGCAGGAGGACCGCTGGACGAGCGGCGGCTCGCGCAACCTCGTCTTCGGCACGAGCTTCGACGGCGGCCGCACATGGGCGAATATCCCGCTCCAGGGCGTCTCGATTCTTGCCGGCGGCGAGTTCCAGCGCGTCACCGATCCATGGGTCGACTTCGGTCCCTCGAATCGCGTATACGCGTTCAGCCTCGGCTTCGACGACACCGGCCCCGACAACGGACTCTTCGTCAACACGTCCACGGACGGCGGCCTCACGTGGGGCGCGCCGGTTCCGGTGATCATCGATCGGCAGTTCGAGTTCTTCAACGACAAGAACGCGCTGACAGCCGACGACTGGGGCTCGAGTCCCAACCGGGGCAACGTCTACCTCGCCTGGGATCGGCTGATCGAGGATCCGCTCGGACAGCCGTTCGTAGGCACGTACACCGGCCCCGCGATGTTCTCGCGCTCGACCGACGGCGGCGCGAGCTTCTCGGCGCCGCAGGTCGTGTTCGCGACGGGGACGAACAAGCAGACGATCGGCAACGTGCCGGTGGTGTTCCCGAACGGCGATGTCGCCGTGCTCGGCACCTACTTCGAGAACGGCAGCCTCGGGAAGAACAGCCAGCACCTGTGGATGACGCTCTCGAAGGACGGCGGCCAGACGTTCACGGCGCCGCGGCTCGTGCTGGACATGCAGTCGCTGCCGGTCCCCGGGCTCCGCACGGGCGACACCGTCCCGATGTTCGCGGTCGCGGCCGACGGGACGCTGTACGCGACGTGGCAGGACATCCGCTTCTCGAACGGGAAGCGCACCGACGTTCTCGTCACGTCGTCGCGCGACGAGGGGCAGACGTGGTCGATGCCGGTGAAGGCGAACGACACGCCCGCGGGCGCCCAGGACGCGTTCACGCCGGCGATCGCTGTCGACAGCAGAGGCCGCGTGGGCATCCTCTACTACGACCTCCGCGACGACACGTCGACGAAGGACGGCGCGTTCTTGACCACTGAATGGCTCACGACGTCGACGGACGGCGGTCACACCTGGTCGCCGAGCCGGCGCCTGACGCCGACGTTCGACCACGCAGCGGCGGCCCCGGCGGGCGGCTTCTTCCTGGGCGACTACCAGGCGCTCGACACCGCGGGCACGTCGTTCCAGCCGTTCTTCGCCGCGAACCTGGCGCTCCAGGCGAACGGCACGCTCGGCTCGGACACGTTCTCGACGCGAATCAGGTAATCGCGAAAACGAGGGGCCCACGGGGAGTGGGCCCCTCGGTCTTCCCGGACCGGCCTACACTTCTCGTGACCAGGAGGACGCGATGAAGAGACTCCGCTGCTACCTGCGCTCGCACCGCTGGGTGCAGAAGGTTCAGGCTGGACAGACCTACTACCAGTGTCGCGACTGTGGGAAGGACCGTTCGCCCGTCAAGACCGCGATGCCGATCATCTGGCCCCGGCAAGAGCCGTAAGCGACTGCGATCTCCTCATCCGGGGCGGGGAGATCTTCGACGGCGGCGGCGGGCGGCCGTTCCCGGGCGACGTGGCAATCGTCGGTGATCGGATCGACGTTGTCGGCGACCTGAAACGTGTGCGAGGTCGCGACGAGCTCGACGCGTCGGGGCTCGCGGTCGCACCCGGCTTCATCAACGTCCTCAGCTGGGCGATCGAGTCGCTGATCGAGAACGGTCGCGGACAGAGCGACGTGCGACAGGGCGTGACGCTCGAGATCTTCGGCGAGGGCGTGTCGATGGGGCCTCTGAACGCGTCGATGAAGGAAGAGCTCGTTGCTGAGCAGAGCGACATCAGCTACGACGTCGAATGGACGACGCTCGCGGAGTACCTCGACTGGCTCGTCGCGCGCGGGGTTTCGCCCAACGTCGCTTCGCTGGTGGGAGCGGCGACGGTCCGCATCCACGAGCTCGGATACGAGGATCGTCCTCCGACTCCGGACGAGCTGGAGCGCATGCGCGGGCTCGTGCGCACCGCGATGGAGGAGGGCGCTGTCGGCGTCGGCTCGGCGCTCATCTACGTTCCTGCCTACTTTGCGCAAACGGCGGAGCTCGTCGCGCTGGCGCAGGCGAGCGCAGCCTACGACGGTGTTTTCACTTGCCACGTGCGGAGCGAGGGAACACGGCTCCTCGAGGCGCTCGAGGAGCTCGTGACGATCGCGCGCGAAGCAAGAGCGCGCGCGGAGATCTATCACCTGAAGGCAGCGGGTCGAGAGAACTGGAATCTGTTCGAGACCGCGATCGAGCGCATCGAGCGCGCGCGGGCGGAGGGGCTCGAGCTGACCGCGGACATGTATCCGTACACCGCCGGTGCGACCGGGCTCGACGTGACGATGCCGCCCTGGGTGCAGGAGGGCGGCCCGGGGGCGTGGCGCGAGCGGCTCCGCGACGAGGCGACGCGCGAGCGCGTCGAGGACGAGATGACGACGCCGACGAAGGAGTGGGAGAACCTCTACCTCGCGGCCGGGCCGGAGAACATCCTCCTGCTCTCGTTCCGGAGCGAGCGCTTGAAGCCCCTCACGGGAACGACGCTCGCGGATGTCGCCGCGGAGCGAGGAATCTCGCCGCCGCAGACGGCGATGCAGCTCGTGGTCGAGGACGAGAGCCGCGTCGGCGCTGCGTTCTTCCAGATGTCGGGGGAGAACGTCCGGCGCGGGCTCGCGCTCCCGTGGGTCAGCATCTGCTCGGACTCGAGCGCGCTCTCACCGGAGGGCGTCTTCCTCCGCTCGAACCCGCACCCGCGGGCCTACGGAGCCTTTGCGCGCTTCCTGGGCCGCTACGTGCGCGACGACGGTGTCGTGCCACTCGAGGAGGCGGTGCGACGGATGACCTCGCTTCCTGCCGACGTGTTCCGGCTGCGCGGCCGGGGCTCGCTCGTCGCGGGCTCGTTCGCAGACGTCGTCGTCTTCGACCCGGCTGAGATGCGCGACCACGCGACGTACGAAGAACCGCATCAGTACGCGACCGGTGTTCGGCACGTGCTCGTGAACGGAAAGCCGGTCGTCCGGGACGGCGAGCACACGGGTGCTCTTCCCGGCCGGGTCGTCCGCGGCCCGGGCTGGCGCGGCGCGGCCTAACGCATGGAGAAAGGCCGGTTGCCTTGCCGACGTGACGGTCGCGGTCCCGGCGACGGATCTTCAAGACGGGTCGGCGACGTGCGAGGCGCTCGCGACCAGCAACGCAACCGTCACCGAGCCGACGAACAACAGCCGCGCGACGCGGCAGAACGGACTGGTCAACCTCAACGTCGAAGACCTCTTCCTGCAGGTGCCGGTCGCTGTCGCGGCCAAGATCTGTGACGTCGACGTCGTCGTGCTACGAGCGAGATCCTGCTGAACGACGCTTCGGCGTGCACGGCGAGCGCCGGCGCGGCGGGCATCGGGTAGTCCGACGGCGGGAGGGGGCGGCGTCGCCGCCCCTCTTTCGCTCGGGCGTGGCTAGCCGGGCCGGGTCTGTCGCGGTACCGTGGTCACGTGAGCCGACGCCGGATCGGAGTCGCGGGCGCGGCGGCCGCCGTGGTCATAGCCGCCGCCGGCTTCGCGGCCGGATCGGGCGGCCCACGGGCCACCGCCGCACCGGTCGTCGCGGGCTCGCCGACGTGGCGGGAGGTGGCGCCGATCTTCGCGGAGAAGTGCGCCAGCTGCCATACCCGCGGCGGAATTGCACCGTTCGCGCTCACGTCGGCGCGCAGTGCGAAGGCGCATGCACCTTCGATCCTGCAGATGACGCGAAGCGGCGCGATGCCGCCCTGGATGCCGGGCGCCGACTCGCCGCCGTACCTCGGGCAGTCGAAGCGGAACCTGACGGCGGCCGAGAAAGACCTGATCGCGCGCTGGGTGCGCGGCGGGGCGCTGGTCGGACGTGGCGGGACGATCGCGCCGGTTGCACCCGATGCCGGCGGCGCCGGGCGGAACCTGACGCTCGCGCCGCGTCGCGCCTACCTGCCTCGCGCGGCCGTCGGCGGGATGGACGACTACCACTGTTTCCTCATGGAGACGCACCCGGCCCAGGACTCGTTCGTGACCGGCGCGTTCATCCGGCCGCAGCGGGGGAGCATCGTCCACCACGTGATCTTGTTCGAGGCGACCGGCGGGAACCTGGAGGAAGCGCGGCGCCTTGACGCCGCATCGGGTGGCAAGGGCTGGACGTGCTTCGGGGGGCCGGGTCTCGAGGAGACGCATCCGAGCATCGACGCGGCGGCAAGCGACCGGCTCGGCGCGCCGCCGTGGATCGGCGCCTGGGTTCCCGGGCACACGACGAACGCAACGCCCGCCGGCACCGGTGTCCGTCTGCACGCGGGCGCGGCGGTCGTTATGCAGGTGCATTACAACCTCATGCACCGCGCACTGCCGGACCGCTCGCGCGCGGTGCTGCGCGTCGTCCCCGCCGCCGGCTCGAGCCTGACGCCGCTCGACACGATGCTGATCCCGGCGCCGGTCGAGTTGCCGTGTCCCGCGGGCGTCAACTCGGCGCTCTGCTCGCGCGACCGCGCGACCGCCGACTTGGCGCGAAAGTACGGGAGCATCTCGTCGCTGATCCCGCTCGGACTCCTCTATCTCTGCGACAAGTCCCTCTCCGATTACCCGCAGAATGTCGGCACGGCCAAGGACGTACGCACCTCGTGCGACCGCGTCGTCAACCGTCCGCTCACGATCTACGGCGTCGCAGGTCACATGCATACGCGCGGGTTCGACATCGAGGTCGAGCTCAACCCCGGAACGCCCCGCAGTCGGATGCTCCTCCACATCCCGCACTGGAACTTCCACTGGCAGGACGCGTACTACCTCGCGCAGCCCGTCGACGCGGAACGGGGCGACGTGATTCGGGTGACCTGCCGCTTCGACAACTCGGCGCGCAACCAGCCGGTCGTCGGCACCCGCCGCCTCGCCGCGCGCTACGTGCTCTGGGGGGAGGGCACCACAGACGAGATGTGCCTCGGCCTCCTCCAGGTCGCCGCACGCGTGCGCTAGCGACAGGCACGGCATGAGCGTCGAAGGTCTCGGTTGGCTCGGCGCTCGCACCGATCGCTTCTACGAGACCGTGTCGCTCTACCGCGACATCCTCGGGCTCGATGCGTTCCACATCGACGGGACGTCGGTCCGTTTTCATCTCGGTGACGCCACCGAGTTCCACGTCTACGGTCCCGAAGACACCGACCACGAATTCTTCGGCGTCGCTCCGGTGGTCGGCTTCGTCGTCGATGACGTCCCGAGGGTCCGCCGGCGCATGCAAGCCGCCGGCATCGAGTTCCTCACGGCGGTCGAACACGCCGGCGCGAGCGCCTGGTGCCATTTCCGCGGGCCGGACGGAAACGTCTACGAGATCATCTCGCGCGGCCACGACTGACAGACGGCCGTGCCGGTGCGCGCTTCTCGAGAAACGCGGACATCCCCTCCTGCGCGTCGCACGTGACTGAGTTCGTCACCATCACCGACTTCGTCAGCGCATACGCCTGGGACTCGTCGAGCTCGATCTGCGCGTAGAACGCCTCCTTGCCGATCTCGAGCGTTAGTGGGCTGGACGAGGCAAGGGCCGCGACGAGATCGGCGACGGCGGCGTCGAGCTCCTCGGCTGGCTCGACCCGGTTCACGAGCCCCCACTCGAGAGCCAGCGACGCGTCGATTCCTCGGCGGCGACCGCGAGGTCGCACGCGGCGACGAGCTGGCAGCCGGCGGCGGTCGCGATCCCGTTCACCTTCGCGATCACGGGCTGGGGTACTCGGTGGATCGTCTCCATCAGCTGGGTGCAGGCGTCGAAGAGCAGCTCGTAGAGGTCGAGCTCGCGGCCGATCATCTCGCTCACGTCGTGGCGGGCCGAAACGTGGAGCCGGCGCCGTCGAGCACGATCGCGCGCACGTTCGGCATAGCACTCACTTCCTCGAGCGCGCCGATCAGCTCCTGCATCAGCCCGAGGGAGAGTGCGTTCCGCTTCTCCGGCCGATTGAGCGTGATCCGCGCGGTTGGAGGCGCCACCTCGACGAGCAGTTGTATGTGGGTTGCGGTGGCCATCACGTGGCTCCGATCCGTAGCTCGCGCCCCTCCCACTCCCGCTCGCGGAGCACGTACTTCTGCACCTTTCCCGTCGACGTCTTCGGCAGCGGGCCGAACTCGACGGCGTCGGGGCACTTGAAGTGCGCGAGCCGATCGCGGGCGAACGCGATGATCTCGGCTGAGCAAGCGCTCGCGTTGCAGAAGCTGGTCGGCCTGGGCTGTTGCTGAGCCGAGCGATGATCCCCGCCCTCGATCGAATTCGAGCGTCGACTACTCGCCAACGCAATCGAAAGAGCGCAGCATCGACGTCGATTCCGCCGCGACCGGCCGCTCATGGCAATCAGCAAGGCGATCCTTGCCGAGCTGGACGCATGAAGTCAAAGCCGAGTCGACGGCGGCACCACAGTGTCTGAGCGACGTTCGACCCGGCTACCTGCATCGGGTCGTCGGCCGAGATGCGCACGAGGACGTCGTCCGCGTGCATTTCGATCATCTGGCCTCCTAAGGGAACTGGACCATCGCGCTCCCGCCGCCGCGGCGAACCGGCTCGGCCGCTGCGAGAACGCCCCCGGCCGGCAGGAACTCGATCCCGGTAGCGGCGCCGATCTCCGCGGTCGAGGCGAAGCGGTGGCCGCGCGCGCCCAACGAGGCCGCTTCGGGGCTCAAGATGAAGGCCGGCTCGGCGCTCGTCGACGACGTGTTGCGCTGACTCGCGCGCGGGTCGGCGATCGCCTGCGGCAGCGTCAGGCCGAGGTCGAGGCGGTCGAGGAGAATCTGCAGGACCGTCGTGATGATCATCGAGCCGCCCGGCGATCCGACCGCGAGAAACGGCTTGCCGCCCTTGAGCACGATCGTCGGGCTCATCGAGCTGCGCGGCCGTTTGCCGCCCTCGACGCGATTCGGATGCGTCGTCGAGTCGAAGTTGAAGTCGGTCAACTCGTTGTTCAGCAGGAACCCGAAGCCCGGAACGACGAGGCCTGAGCCACCCGTGGACTCGATCGTGTACGTGTACGAGACGGCGTTTCCCCACCTGTCGCTGGTGGTTAGATGCGTCGTCGTCTCCGACTGCAGCGCGGTCGGCGCAGCAGTCCCGCCGTTGTACGGGTAGGGGTCGCCCTGCGGGACCGGCGACGTCGCCGCGGTGCCGGTGATCAGCGCGCGCCGCGTCGCCGCGTAGTCCTTCGACAGCAGCCCGGTGAGCGGCACGTCGAAGTACGCGGGATCGGCGAGGAAGGCGTTCCGGTCGGCGAACGAATAGCGCGACGCCTCGAGGTAGTAATGCAGCGCGTCCGCGCGGGACATCGACGAGAGGTCGTAGCCCTCGAGGATGTTCAGCGCCTCGCCGACGGTCGAGCCGCCGCTCGACGGCGGACCCATCGAGTAGACGTCGACGCCGCGATACGTGACGTGCGTCGGCGCCCGCTCCGGCGCGACGTAGCCGCGCAGGTCGCGCATCGTGATCACGCCCGGCCGCCAGACGTGGTTGGCAGCGGGGCTGACGAGTGGGTGTTGCACCGTCTCGACGAGCGCGTCCGCGACGGCGCCGCGGTAGAAGCCCTTCGGCCCGAGGCGCGCGATGCGGGCGTACGTCGCCGCGAGATCGGGGTTCGTGAAGACGGTGCCCACGTTGCGAGGTGTGCCGTCCGGATCGAGGAACAGCGCGGCGGTCGCGGGAACGTCGTCGAAGAAGTCGCGGTTCGCGTTCGTCTGGTCGAAAAACGTCTGGTCGATGACGAAGCCGTGCTCCGCGACGTGAATCGCCGGCGCGAGGACCTGCGCAAGCGTCATGGTTCCGTACCGATCGAGCGCGTCCGCCCAGCCCTGAACGGTCCCAGGCACGCCGACCGACAGACCGCTGTAGCGCGCGTCGTTGAATTGCAGCGGCGCGCCGTTCTTCCAGAACGACGTCGGCGTCATCGCCGCGGGTGCGGTCTCGCGATGATCGATCGTGGTCACCTTCGCGTCCGACGCGCGGTAAATGACCATGAACCCCCCGCCTCCGATTCCGGAGGAAAAGGGCTCGGTCACGCCCAGAACCGCCGCTGCGGTGAGGGCCGCATCGACAGCATTCCCGCCGCGACGCAGGGTCTCGATCGCTGCCTCCGTCGCGATCCGCTCGACGCTCGCGGCGGCACCGCCGGTGCCGATCGCGGTCGGAGGACCCGCTCCCGAGCCGACGTCGGCCGACGCTCCAACGCCGGCGCCGAGCGCCGCCGCGGCGGCGAGGACAATGACTAACGGGCGGTAGCGGCGTCCGCTCACGAGGCTCCTCCTCTAGATGACCGCCGCGACCCTACCGCTGGATCGGGCGGAAGGCCAGCGTCAGCCCACCTCTCGGGTGTATGTCCACTTGCCGCGACGCGGTCGCCGACGTCCTCCTGCAGAAAGTGCGACGCATCGTCGTACACCGCGGTGCGGTGGCTGGGGAAGGCGGCTTCGAAGCGCCGCGCGCCGGCGGTCGTCGGGCCCGGCGTTGGCCTTCAGCGAGTCGCCGCAGGAGCCCTGGCCCCGTGTCGGCTCGTTCCCGGACGCCGGGTCATCACGTCTCACGAAACGATCGTCGACTCCGATCTTCCGACATGCCGTGAACAGCCCGGCCAGCAGATGAACTGGCCCTGCAAGAACTCCGTCGCCTCGAGCTCCTCGCCTCGCGCGCAATCGCGCGTTGGTGGGTTGCGGGCCTAGGGCCGGGTTCTCAAGCGCAGGGCCAGTTGAACAGAGTCTGCTCGGCGTACGGGGCGAAACCCGGCCGAATTTGCCCGGCGGCGATTTACGATGGCTGCGTGATTGCCGGCGCCACCGTGGCAGCCATCGACGTCGCGGTCGGAACCGAGATGGACCGGAGCGGGCAGCCGGGCTTGACACTCGGCGTGACGGATCGGGACGGCACGCTGGTCATCCGGACCTACGGGTTCGCGGAGCTCGCGTCACGGCGGCCGGTCGACGCCGACACGCTCTTCGAGATCGGCTCGATCGGCAAGACGTTCACCGCGGTGGCGATTCTCCAGCTCGTCGACGAAGGTCGGATCGACTTGAGCGCGCCCGTGTATCGGTATCTGCCGTGGTTCGCGGTCTGCCAGCCGTCGGGCCATCCGCCGCTGACGATCCGGCATCTGCTGTCGCACACGGCGGGGATCGTCGCCGGCGTCGACGCGACTCCCGAAGCGGCGTTCCAGGTCTGGTCGCTGCACGACCTGCCGACGCTGTCCGCGCCGGGTGAGCGCTTCCACTATTCCAACGTCGGCTACAAGGCACTCGGCCTCGTGCTGGAAGCGCTCGAGCGCCGCCCGTATTGCGAGGTCGTCCGCGATCGCGTTCTCGACCCTCTTGGCATGTCCGCGACAGAGCCCGCAATCACGCACGAAATCTGGCACCGCTTGGCCGTGGGTTACGAATATCTCCACGACGATCGGTTGGGCTACCCGGGCGCGCCGCTCGCCCCGGCCACGTGGTTGCAGACCGACACCGCCGATGGCTCGCTCGCCTCGACGGCGGACGACATGTGTGCCCTCGTGAGACTGCTCCTGCGTGGCGGTGAAGGCCCGTGCGAACGTCTGCTCACCGAGCGGTCGTTTGCCGAGATGACCACCGGCCATGCGCAGATGACCGAGACCGTGACGTACGGCTACGGCCTGGTGATGCGCGACCTCGACGGACGCCGCTTCATGGGGCACGGCGGCGGAATGGTCGGCTACCTGGCCGGTATGCAGGCAGACCCCGAGGCGGGCCTCGGCGCGATTGTGCTCCAGAACGGGGTGAGCCTGAATCCGATGGCGCTGGCCCGAACCGCAATTGGAATCGTGCGCGAGGCAACGGAAGGCGCGCCGCCACCCACGACCGCCGCGACGCGGGCTTCCCTCGACAACGGTCGGCTCGAGCTCGTCGGTGTCTACACGCCCGACGATTCCGACATCGAGCCGATCGAGATCGTCCCCGCGGACGACGAACTTGCACTTCGCTCCGGCGGCCGTCAGGTCGCGCTCGAAGAGCTGGCCGACGACCTCTTCTTGGCGCCGGACGCGGCCTTCGACCGCTTCCGGATCGAGGTGACGCGTCCCAACGGCGTGCCGGAGCTCTGGCACGGCGGCCGGCGCTACGTCCGCGCCGGAGCGGTGGCGCGGCCTCTGCCCGAGCCGTCCCCCGAGCTGCGCTCGATCGCCGGTCACTACCGCTCGCACAACCCCTGGTCAACCAACTTCCGCATCGTCCTGCGCGGGGACCAGCCGTGGCTCGTCTTCACCGGGGCACCGGATGGGTTCGACAACGAGCAGCGGCTCGTGCGTACGTCCAACGGTTCGTTCAGGCCGGGTGAAGATCCCGGAAACCCCGAGTCGCTCCGCTTCGACACAGTGGTCGACGGACGAGCGCTCCGCGCCTGGCTGTCGGGTTGGCCCTACTACAGGGCCGACTGATCGGTCCGTCGTCCCGACGCAAGCAGCGTGACTCCGGGGAACTCCAGGGAGCGCTGGTTCGGCGACACGATCTGCGCGCAGCTCCTCAGAGACCGCGACTAGGAGCCGCCGCCTGCGGTGGGGAAGGTTGCGGTGCGTCGGTCAGCAGGGCGTGGAGGCGCCATTCACCCGGAATACCCTTGAGCCCGATCAGGCCACGCTCGCGAAACCGAAGCTCGGATCCGGCCACGAGGTCCTTCACGGTGCTCGACACCAGCACCTCGCCGGGCGCGGCCAGCGCGGCGATGCGGGCACCGATGTGCACGGCGATCCCGCTGACCCGATCCGCACCGAGCTCGCACTCGCCCGTGTGGATGCGGGCGCGGATCTCGAGACCGAGCTGACGCACCTCCCGACCGATCTCCCAGGCGCACCGGGCCGCGCGCCCTGGTCCGTCGAACGTGGCGAAGACGCCGTCGCCCGCGTGATCCACCTCGTTCCCTCGAAACCGCTCCAGCGTTTGTCGGACGAGGATGTCGTGCTCTGCGAGTAGCTCACGCCAGCGCTGGTCGCCGAGCTTCGCGAGCCAGCCGGTCGAGTCGACGATGTCCGTGAAGAGCACGGTCAACAGCACGCGATCCGGCTCTGCCGCTGGACGCGTCCCGGTGACGAACGCCGCGACCTCGCTCACGAGTGCCTCCTGGTCGCCGACCCAGGGAAGGTAATCCTCTCCCGGCAGGACGACGAGCTTGGCGCCCGGAATCCGCTCGGCGACATACTCGCCCTCCTCGAGCGAGCGCACGTCGACCCCAGCTTTCGGGGCGAGGACGTCCTTCCGCTCCAGCACGAGAGTCGGCACATGGAGGAGCGGCAGGAGCGCCCGCACGTCCATGTGCGCATTCGTCTCGGAGAAGCGTTGGGACGCTGTCGGCGTTGCGGAGGCGCGCATCAGGCGTGCATACCAGGCGATCTGGCGAGGGTCGCCGGCTGGCGCTCGGACCGAGCCGACGCAGCCAGTCCCGCGCGAACTCCTCGCGCCCCCAGTGCTCCCCGGATCTCGTCCGCCACGCTTCCAGTTCCTCCGGCGTCGAGCCCCACCCCGGGGATGTAGAGCAGATCGACGGGGCCGTCGCCGATTACCTGGCAGGCGATGTTGACCGCGCCGCTTCGCGCGTGTGGTTCCTCGGCGACATCGACGAGGGCCTCGCGCTGCGCGAGCGCGCGTTCTCCGCCTACGCGCGCGACGGCGATTGCAGCCGCGCTGCGCGCGTCGCCGTGTGGATCGCGCGCCAGTACCTGATCTCGGGCCGGGTCTCCGCGGCGGGCGGCTGGCTCGCCCGTGCCGACCGCGTCCTGGACGCGACGCCGACCTGCGCCGGACATGGGTGGATCGCCGTGGAACGGGCTCGGCAGGCGTCGAGCGTGGAGGAGTGTGCGGACGGTGCGCGACGCGCGCTGGAGATCGTGCGCGAGTACGGCGACGACGATCTAGAGGTGTTCGCGCTCAGCATGCTCGGCCCCGAGGTCAGCAGCGGCCGGCTGGACGAGGGTGCTCGCATGCTTCGACGAGGCGATGGCCGCGGCGACCGCGGGGCGGGTCCGCAACGTGCACACGCTCGGCGAGGCGTACTGCAACTCGATCATCGCCTGCACGGCGGCGGGCGACTGGAAGCGGGCGAGCGAGTGGTGCCGGTTCGTCGATGACTTCGCGGAACAGCGCGGGGTCACGGTGTTGTTCGGAGTCTGCTGCACCGTCCACGCCGACGTCCTGGTCGCGAGCGGCCGCTGGAGCGAGGCCGAGGCGGCGCTCGAGGATGCGCTCGACGCGCACCGGCGTCGCTACCCGGCGATGGCGGTGCCGACGGTGTCGACGCTCGCGGTGCTCCGGACCCGCCAGGGTCGCCTCGCGGAGGCCGAGCAGCTGCTCGCGGAACGGGACGAGCATCCGGCGTCCCTGCTGGCGCTCGCGGAGCTGCGGCTGGCGGAAGCGGAACCGCGCAAGGCGGCCGCGCTGCTCGAGCGCGGTCTCTCCGCTACGGGCGGCGACGCGATGGCGGAGGCGCGGCTGCTGGCGACACTCGTGGAGGCGTGCCTTGCAGGCGGCGAGCGCGAGCAGGCGCGAGCAGCAGCCGACCGGCTCGCGGAGCTCGCGGAGTGTTCGGCCGGGCGCGTCGTGCGGGCGCAGGCGCAACTCGCCGCCGCTCGGGTCGCTCTGGCCGCAGGCCGCGCGGACGAGGCTCGCGAGCACGCGCGCGCCTCGCTCGAGTTGTTCGGTGCGCTCGAGATGCCGCACGAGGCCGGCGATGCGCGGCTCGGGCTGACGGCGCGCGAGCGCGAGGTGCTCTCACTCGTGGCGCGCGGGCTCACGAACGCCCGCATCGCCGAGGCGCTCTTCATCAGCGAGAAGACCGCGGGACACCACGTGAGCAGGATCTTGTCGAAGCTCGGCGTTCGCAACCGCGCCGAAGCCGCGACCCATGCGGCGCGTCTCGGCGTCGGCATGGCTGCGAAATAGGGAGCCGGACTAAGAGTCCTCCCGATGTGCGGCTGCAGGTCGCCGCGCACACTCGGTCGAGTTGCTGGATCGCTTCCGAGCAGGAGGACCATCATGACGACGATCGAGCTGGACGACCTGAAGCGCGTCCATCGCGCCACCTGGGCCGCCGGCGACTACGCCGCAGTTGCGGAGGCGATCGCGGACACCGTGGCGTCGACGCATCTGCTCGACCGGGTCGGAATCGAACCGGGACAAGAGGTGCTCGACGTCGCGACCGGCACGGGAAACGTCGCGCTTCGCGCTGCGATGGCCGGCGCGGACGCGACCGCCCTCGACTTGACACCGGAGTTGTTCGCGCCGGCGCGCCGGCGCGCAATCGAGCTCGGCGTAGAGGTCGAGTGGCTCGAGGGCGACGCCGAGGAACTGCCGTTCGAGGACGGCTCGTTCGATCGCGTCCTTTCCGCGTTCGGCGTCCAGTTCGCGCCGCGCCACGAGATCGCCGCGCTCGAGCTCGTCCGCGTCTGCAGGCCAGGCGGCGCGATCGGACTCGTCAACTGGACGCCCGAAGGACAGATCGGCGACCTCTTCCGGATCATGGGCCGCTACCTGCCGCCGGTGCCCTCGTACGCGTCGCCGCCGGCGCTGTGGGGCCGAGTACCTGGTCGTCGTCGCTCAGGTTGCTTGACGCGTCGCGCGCCAGCACGAACCTGCAAGCAAGAGAGCAACCGCGAGCGGAAGGAGCCACCACGCGTCGATGCCGTTGTGGGTGAAGAGCGCCGTCAGCCCCAGCGCAACCGCGAGCCCCGCGGCGACGCGCCAGTCGTCGCCGACGATGAAGTTCCACCAGAATCGTCCGAACGAGCGGAGGTAGCTCATGCCTTGGCGCCCGCCGGGACCGGCACGAGGCGCTGGCGCCGCAGAACACGGACGAGCGCAAACGAGACAACGCTGAGGAACGCGATTACGCCGAGCAGGGACAGCTCGTCCCCGGGCCAGTCGACCACGGCGCCCTCAGCGCCCCAGAAGCAGCCGAAGCTCGTCAGCAGGAGGCCGACCGCGAACTTGATCGTGTTCTCGGGCACGCGCGTGAGCGGTCCGCGCGCGAGCACTCCCCCGGCGACGACGAGCACGAGCGCCGCTGCCGCGCCCCCCGCGGCGAGGCCGAGCCGACCCTGCGCGCTCCCGAACGAGATCACGATGAAGACGACCTCGAGGCCCTCCAGCAGGACGCCTTTGAACGCGACCGTAAACGCGTACCAGTCGAGCCCCGCTCGCTGAACATGCCCTGCAGCCGCGGCCTGCTCGCGCTCCCGTTGGAACCTCTCGTCCTCGTCGTGCAGGGCCGTGTGCCCGCTCGAGCGCAGGATCGCCTTCCGCAGCCACTGCATTCCGAAGGCGAGCAGGAGTGCGCCGACGACGAGGCGCAGCGTCTCGATCGGCACGACCTGCAGCGCGGGGCCGAGCACACCGACGAGCGCCGCGAGCACGACCGTGGCGGCGGCGACACCGATCAGCGTCGACCGCCAGCCGCGCACGATCCCGACGCCGAGCACGATCGTCAGCGCTTCGACCATTTCGACCGCGCTGGCGAGGAACGCGCCGGCGAGCAGCAGGATCGTGCTGGTGCTCACGGCACAGGCATCATCAACGACACGGCAATGAAGAAAACGTGACAGGGCGCATCGATCATCCCCTGACGCCGTTCGTCGACAGGCTGGCGATCCCAGCGCGGCGCATCGTCACCGAGCCTAGCCGCCTAGTCGTGAAGATCGAGACCGCGACGCACCGGTTCCACCGTGACCTTCCTCCCTCACCAGTCTGGGCCTACGACGGATCTCTCCCCGGTCCGACGATCGAAGTTCCGAGAGGCGTCAGGCTCGAGGTGCTGTGGGAGAACCACCTCTCCGGCCCGCTGCCCGTGATCGTCACCGTCGCGCCGGAGTACGCCGTCGACGGAGTGCCGGCGCAGTGCTTGCCGGGACGCAGCGGCGGCGTTCCCGATGCAGCGGCCGCCGCGCTCCCGGGCTTCTCGGTCGTCCACTTGCACGGCGCGATGACGCAGGCCTCGAGCGACGGCTGGGCGGAAAACCTCGCTACACCCGGCCAGCCGACGCTCGACGCCTATCCGAACGACCAACGCGCAACGATGTTCTGGTACCACGACCACGTCATGGGCGTGACCCGGTTGAACGTCTACGCCGGTCTCGCGGGTCTCTGGATCGTGCGCGACGAGCGCGAGCGGGAGCTCGAGCTCCCGGAGGGGCCGCCCTATGAGCTCCCGCTGCTACTGACCGACCGCAACTTCGACAGCGACGAGAACGGCAGTCTCACCGGCGACCTCCTGCACAAGACCGATCCGGAGGTGATGGAGTGCTTCAGCCCCTTCACTACGGTGAACGGGACGGTCTGGCCGTACCTCGACGTCGAGCCGACGACCTACCGCTTCCGGCTGCTGAACGGCTCGAACGCGCGCACCTACCGTCTCGTGCTCACCCGCGACGGCGAGCCCGATCTCGGCCGGATCACGCAGATCGGCACCGAAGGCGGATTGCTCCCGGCGCCCGTGTCGATCCCGGCCCAAGGTCTCGTGCTCGCATCGGCCGAGCGCGCCGATCTCCTCGTCGACTTCTCCGACCTGACGCCCGGAACCGAGCTCACGCTCTGGAACACCGCCGCCGCGCCCTTCGACGGCGCCATCGTCGCGCCGGAGACCGCCGGCCGCGTCGACCTCGACGGGCTCCTGCCGTACCCGGAGGTCCTCCGCATCCGCATCACGGAGGGACGTCGCTCCCGACAGGCCGTGCCACCGGTGCTCGCCGCCGACTTCCGGCGCACCGGGCGCGACGAGCTCACCGGCGCCGTCGTCCGCGCGATCGCGCTCGTCGAACAGGAGGCCGCGGTCAAAGGAGTGCCCCCGATGCTGACGATGCGCGAGCTCGCGGCCGACCCGGCCGCCGTCGAGCCGTTCATCACGCTCGTGGAGCCGCAGGCGGACGGTGGGGAGCTCGTCACGCGCTGGCGCACCGTCGCCACGCGCTTCGAGGACACCACCACCTTCTTCCCGATGCTGCATCGACCGGAGATCTGGCGGCTGATCAACCTCACCGAAGACACCCACCCGATCCACGTCCACCTCGACCACTTCCAGGTTCTCGACAGACACCCGGCCACGGTCGAGCAGACCGACGACGGGATCACGACCCTGGGCACGAGCGCCACCGTGCGGATCGGGCACGCCCCCGACGACGGCATCCCGCACGGGCTCGACGACAACGAGCGCGGCCTGAAGGACACCGTCCGCGTGAATCCGAACGAAGTCGTCGACATCGTCGTCCGCTTCGACGTCTTCTGCGGCCGCTACATGTACCACTGTCACATCCTCGAGCACGAAGACCACGACATGATGCGCCCCTTCGTCGTCATGCCTGCCGAGCTGATGCCGTTCATGGACATGCACGCGGCCCGCGGCGACGACATGGCGGACATGAGCCCGGACTAGCGGCTGCCGTGGAGCAGCGCGCTCGATCAAGACCCGAACCAGCGCTCTCGTCGGATCGAAGCGAACGCCTCCTTCTCCGCCGCGAGCTCTCGGGAGGGCCCCACGAGCCGCGCCGTTGGCGCCGGCCCGCCGAGGAAGTTGGCTTCGACCTTTCCGACCATCCCGCCGCCGAACTCGATGAAGCAGTTGCCGGCGCCCTCGTAGTGCCGCCGAAGCACGTCGCCGTGTAGGCGCGCGGCGATGTCGTCGGCCACCACGTCAGCGGCGGCCTCGGCGAATACACCGGCCTTCGCGACCGGCGCGCCGGCCACATCGCCCAGCGCGTAGACGTCGGGGAAGCGCGTTGCCAGGTTGGTGTGGTCAACGGGTACCCAGCCGTCGACCGCGAGCCCCGAACTCTCGACGACTTCAGGCACACGGTGGACGGGGATCCCGATGAAGAGGTCGTATGGCACGCTCGCGCCGCTTTCGAGGCTGGCGTTTCTGCTGCCCGTGTCGAGTTCGGTCACAAGCTGTTTCGGGAGGTACTCGATCTTCCGCTCCTCCAGCGCTTTGAGGATGCTCTGCGAAACCTCCTTCGTGATCGGGACCGGCGCCGCCATCGGACCGATTACCCGGATCTCTACGGCCGATCTGATTCCCCGCTCCGTGAAGTGATCGTGCAGCAAGAGCGCACCCTCGAACGGAGCGGGTGGGCACTTGAACGGCTGACCCAGGATTCCAATGAGGATCCTTCCCGAATCGAATTCGGGGAGGACGTCGCGCAGTCGCTCGGCTCCCGCAACCGAGTAATACTCGAACCCGCCCTCCTCGAAGCCGCCGGCGTGGCCTCCATGTCGTAGTCCGCGCCCAGCGCGACGGCCAGCACGTCGCCCTCGTAGAAGCCTTCGTCCGTCGTCACTCGTCGCCGGATCGGGTCGATCGAGGTCACATGTTCCTGACGGAACTCGACCCCCTCTTTGGCGAGGTCGCGGTAGTGCAGGACCACGTCCGGTGTGGCCTTCCGGCCGAACAGCACGTCCAGCTTCGAGAACCCGAAGCTGAACGAGTCGTTCTGATCGAGGAGCGTGACGCGAACCTCGTCGGCGAGCGAGTCGGAGAGTCGTGCCGCCAGCTCGAGGCCCGCAAAGCCGGCCCCAAGAATCACCACGTGCTTCTTCACTTGGCAGGCCGAAGGATAGTCAGCCGGTCGGGCTCTCATCTCGACTGCCCAGCGGCCGCATGTCCCGCTCGAAAAGCCCCGTCTGGTACGCGAGCACGACGGCTTGGGCGCGGTCTCGAAGATTGAGCTTCTGGAAGATGTGCGTGACGTGTGTCTTGACGGTGGTGTCGCTGATGTAGAGCTCTTGAGCGATCTCTGTGTTCGAGTGCCCGGCGGCGATCAAGCGAAAGACCTCTCGTTCGCGGGCGGTGAGTTCGTCGATCTCTTTCGGAGGCGCGCGGCGCGAGATGCGCGTGAAATGTTTGATCACGCGCTTCGTGATCGTGGGGGAGAGAAGCGCGTCTCCGGCGGCGACCGTGCGCACCGCGGCGATTAGCTGTTCGGGAGGGTCGTCTTTGAGGACGAAGCCGCTGGCGCCAGCTTCGAGCGCTTCGTAGATGTATTCGTCGAGATCGAAGGTCGTGAGGATCAGGATCCTCGCGGTGTTGTCGGCTGCGAGGATGCGCCGCGTCGCCTCGAGCCCGTCGAGCTCAGGCATGCGGATGTCCATCAGGACCACACTGGGATGAAAGCGGGCCGCCTTGTCGACCGCCTCGAGCCCGTTGCTCGCCTCGGCCACGACCTCGATGTCCTGTTCGCCGGAGAGCAGCATGCGAAAGCCGGCGCGGACCATCGATTGGTCATCGGCGACGAGGACGCGGATGCTCATGGCCGGTAATCGCTGAATGGGAGGCGCGCGCGGAGGATGAAGCCGCCCTCTGTTGCGGTGCCTGCGCTCATCTCGCCGCCGTAGATCTTGACGCGTTCGCGGATGCCGACGAGCCCGTGGCCGAGGCCGTTGTCGTTCGAGCCTCCCGCGCCGTCGTCGCGTACTTCGATGTGCAGCTCGTCGGGGGCATAGCGGACGGTCACGTCGGCGTGGGCGGCTCGCGCATGCTTGAGCGCATTAGTGAGGCCCTCTTGCACGATTCGGTAGGCGGAGAGGTCGATCGCGCGCGGGAGCGGGAACCGGTCACCGTCGAGGTGTAGCCGCACAGGAAGGCCGGCGCGGCTGACCTCTTCCACCAGGACATCGAGGCGGTCGAGACCTGGCTGGGGCGCCAGTTCGAGGTCCTCGCCGTCGCCGCGCATGGCGCCGAGAAGGTGGCGCATCTCGGCGAGCGCTGCGCGGCCGGCCTGCTCGACCCCTCTGAGCGCGTCGCTGTCCTCCTCGAGCGTCTCAGGCAGCTTGTGCCGCACGGCGCCGACCTGGAGCACCATCATGCTGACGGCGTGGGCGACGATGTCGTGGAGCTCGCGCGCGATGCGCGCCCGCTCCTCGGCAACTGCGATGCGTGCGGCCGCCTCGCGCTCGCGCTCGGCCTGGGTCGCGCGTACTTCCGCCGCCTCGGCCTGCGCGGCCCGCTCGCGCAGAGCGAAGCCGGCAAGCCAGGCGATCGCAAACAGGACCGGGGTGAAGACGAACTCGCCGGGCGAGCGGTCCGGGTTGTTGTAGACGATGATTGCGGCGCCGCTCGCTGTGATCGCCAAGCCGATGCGTGCCTGAACGGCGTCTGGGAGGTTGCCGAGCAGAAACGCGGCTGCCATACCGGCCAAGAAGGCGCTGGCCGCGAACGGAAGCAGCCGCCCGTCGACGAACGAGAGCGCCGCGGCCAGCACCCAGACCGATGCAGGTGCGGCGAAGGGGAAGCGACGGCGCCCGAGCAGCAGCAGCACGAGGAGCGTGATCGCCGGTACGGCGAACCAGAGCGTGGTGCGCGGGGCTTGCGGCGAGTCGTGCCTGAGAGCAACCACGCCCGCGCCCGCGATCGCTGCAATCGCGATCAGCACGTCGAACCCGAACCTGCGCGCGAAGAACCAGAGCCTGCTCACGCGTTGAACGTACTGGACGTCCTCGCCCGCCGCCTCCTACCAGAGTAGGACGCGGAGTCATCGCCCGGTACCAAGTCGGACGCGACCTTTCGACGACGCCCTTTCCTCGCTACCGCCCTAGCGTCGTTGGCACGCACTTGATCGAGAACTCGAGGAGGAACGACCATGTTTCGCACCAAGCACCAGTCGCGCAACCTGGCGGCCAAGATGGGTCGTTGGAGCGCCGCTCACTGGAAGACGGCCACGTTCGGCTGGCTCGCCTTTGTCGTCGTCGCCTTTGCGCTCGGCAGCATGGTCGGCACGAAGACCATCGACCCGAACACGTCGGGACCGGGCGAGTCCGGCCGCGTCGACCGGATTCTGGACGCCGGCTTCAATCAACCCGCGGGCGAGAGCGTCCTGATCCAGAGCCGCTCGCTTCGAGCGAGCGATCCCGCCTTCACTGCCGCGATCGAGGACGTCGTCGGCAGGATCTCCAAGCTGGAAGCCGTTCAGCATGTTCGCTCGCCGCTCGCTCCCGGCAACGCGGACCAGATCGCAAACAACGGGCACGCCGCTCTCGTCGAGTTCGAGATCCGTGGAGACCCCGACAAGGCAGTCGAGAAGATCGACCCGGTCCTCGATCGGGTTGCCGACGCGCAACGGGGCCACCCGGAGTTCTTCATCGGTGAGTTCGGCGACGCGAGCGCGGTCAACGCGGTCGAAACCGCGTACGCGGACGACCTCGGGAAGGCCGGTCTCCTCTCCCTCCCGATCACCCTGCTGCTCCTCGTGATCGCCTTCGGCGCGCTCGTGGCCGCGGGCATCCCGCTGCTGCTTGCACTGACCGCCGTCTTTGCGACCTTCGGACTGATCGCACTGCCCAGCCACTTCCTGCCGGTAGCTCAGCAGGCCTACGCGCTCGTGCTCCTCGTCGGCCTGGCGGTCGGCGTCGACTACGCGATGTTCTACTTGAAGCGAGAGCGAGAGGAGCGGGCCGCCGGGCGTAGCGAACGGGCGGCACTCGAAGCCGCTGCCGCCACTTCCGGCCGCTCGGTTCTCATCTCCGGGCTGACGGTGATGACGGCGATGGCCGGCATGTTCGTGACCGGCGACGGGATCTTCGCCTCGCTCGGGCTCGCGACGATCGTCGTGGTCGCGATTTCAGTGCTCGGGTCGCTGACCGTCCTGCCCGCGTTGCTGTCGAGGCTCGGCGACAAGGTCGACCGGCTGCGCGTTCCGCTCGTCGGCCGGCTCCGCCGCGACGACGGCCAAGGCCGCATCTGGGGTGCGATCGTCGACCGCGTCCTGCGCCGGCCGATCCTGTCCGTTGTCCTCGCCGGCGGCCTGCTGCTCGCGCTCGCCGCTCCGGCCCTCCAACTGCACATGGCCGTCGCGGGACCGGACACGTATCCGCAGTCGCTGCCGGTCGTGAAGACGTACAACCAGATGCAACAGGCGTTTCCCGGCACGGCGATCCCGGCGAACGTCGTCGTCAAGGCGCCGAACGTCAACGCGCCGGCGGTGCGAAAGGCGATCGCCCGGCTCGAGCAGCGCGCGCTCGCGAGCGGGCAAATGCACGAGCCGATCACGATTGACGTCAACAAGGACGCGACCGTCGCGAACATCACCGTCCCGATCGACGGCACGGGAGCCGACGCCGCCTCGAACGCCGCCGTCGCCGCGCTGCGCAGCGAGGTCGCGCCGGAGACGGTGGGCACGCTTCCGAACGCCGAGTCGGGCGTCACCGGGCTCACCGCCCAGTGGAAGGACGCCACCGAGCAGACGAAGTCGAAGCTCCCGCTCGTGTTCGGGTTCGTGCTCGTGTTCGCGTTCGGGCTCATGCTGTTCGCCTTCCGCTCGCTCGTGGTTGCGATCAAGGCGATCGTGCTCAACCTGCTCTCGGTGGCGGCCGCCTACGGAGTGCTGGTGCTCGTCTTCCAGCACGGCTTCGGCAAGGGGCTGCTCGGCTTCAGCTCCACCGCCGGGATCGAGCCGGTCGTACCGCTGCTGCTGTTCGTGATCCTGTTCGGTCTCTCGATGGACTACCACGTCTTCATCCTCAGCCGAATCCGGGAAACGATCTCCCGCGGCGCGAGCACCGAGGAGGCGATCGCGCACGGGATCAAGTCCACCGCGGGCGTCGTCACCAGCGCCGCGATCATCATGGTCAGCGTCTTCGCGATCTTCGCGACGCTCTCGATGCTGTTCTTCAAGCAGTTCGGCGTCGGACTCGCGACGGCGATCCTAATCGACGCCACGATCGTCCGCGCCGTGCTCCTGCCTGCGTCGATGAAGGTGCTCGGCGACTGGAACTGGTATCTGCCCAGGTGGCTCCAGTGGCTGCCTCAGCTCGAGCGTCACGAGGCCGAGGCCGCGCCGGAGCTCGAGCCGGCGCCCGTTCCAGCTGACAAACCGCCGAAGACTCGCGTCGCCGGGCCGACTCGCTTCACGCCCGCACGAAGCGTCGCCCTTGCGCTCATCGGGCTAACGGTGCTCGGTCTCGCGTACCTCCGATTCGCGCCTGACGATTCGGTCTCCGTGCCTAAAGGAGCCCACGCCGGCCAGTTGATCCTGGAACCGTGCAGCTACGCCACCGAGAACGGCAGCTACGACGCCGACTGCGGGACGCTCGTGGTGCCCGAGAACCGAGCCGACCCTCAGTCGCGGCTGATCGCATTGCCGGTCACCCGCATCCGCGCCAAGTCGGACAACCCGGCCGAGCCGATCTTCCGGCTCGAAGGCGGCCCGGGCGGCACGAACATGAAGTTCGACAGGGCGAGCCGGTTCGCAGACAAGCATGACGTCGTCCTCGTCGGCTACCGCGGCGTCGAGGGCTCGTCGGTCCTCGACTGTCCGGAGGTCGAGTCGGCGCTCGGGCACTCGACCGACTTCCTCGGCGAGAAGTCGTTCAAGGCCTACGGCGTCGCCTTCCGGGCCTGCGCCGACCGGCTCCAGGCCAGCGGCGTCGACCTCGCCGGCTACACCCCCCAACAGCGGGTCGACGATCTCGAGGCCGCGCGCCGCGCTCTCGGCTACGACCGCATCGACCTCCTGAGCGAGAGCGCCGGGACGCGCACGGCGATGATCTACACCTGGCGCTACCCGAACAGCACTCACCGGTCGGTGATGATCGGGGTGAACCCGCCCGGCAACTTCCTCTGGGATGCGAAGACGACCGACGAGCAGATCGGTCGCTACGCCGACCTCTGCTCGAAGGACGCCGACTGCAGTAAGCGCACGGACGGCCTCGCTGCATTGATGAGGCGGACCGCCGACGAGATGCCTGACCGCTGGTTCTTCCTGCCGATCAAGGACGGCAACGTGCGCTTCGCCTCGTTCTTCGGGCTGATGGAGTCGACCCCGGAGAATGCGCCGCTCTCCGCCCCGATGACGCTCGACTCGTGGCTTTCCGCGGCCGAGGGCGATGCGAGCGGGCTCTGGTTCCTGTCGCTCGCCGCCGACCTCTTCTTCCCGAAGGTCGTCGTCTGGGGCGAGTACGCCGCCTTCGGCAGCGTCGACGCCCAAGCGGCGCGCGACCACTTCTCGCCCGGTCGTCAGCCCGACTCGATCCTGGACGATGCCGGAACGGCGCTCGTCTGGGGCAATGGCCGGCTGGCCGACGTCTGGCCGGCCGCACCGGACGCGGACGAATACAGCCGTGTGCGGACGTCGAACGTGGAGACGCTCCTCATCGGCGGGGCGCTCGACTTCGCGACGCCGCCGCAGAACGCGACGAAGGAGCTCCTCCCCTACCTGCCGAACGGCCACGAGGTCGTGCTGCCCGGGTTCGGGCACTCGACCAGCTTCTGGGTAGAGCAGCCCGAAGCCGGCACGCAGTTGATCAACACCTTCTTCGACAGCGGCCGGGTCGACGACTCGCGCTACGAGCGCCAGCGCGTCGATTTCACGCCCGAGGTCACGCAGACGGCGCTCGCCAAGGGCTTCGCCGGGACGATGGTGGGCCTCGCGCTCCTGACGATCCTCTCGCTGCTGTGGATGGCTCGCCGGGTGCACAAGCGAGGACGCTTCGGACGGAAGGCCGGCGCGACGCTGCGCTCGGTGTATCCGATCGTCCTCGGCCTGGGCGGATGGTTCCTGGGCGTCCTGATCGTCATCACGACGATGCCGGGCGTCCCGGTGGACGACGAGCTGCTGGCCGTTCTCTCCATCGGCGTCCCGATCGGGTTGGGGATCTACTGGGCGTGGGTGCATAGCAATTGGTCCGCTACGACCAAGACCGCCGGTTTCGTGGCGGCAATGGGAGGCACCATCCTCGGTGCCTGGCTGGGGTTCAACGCAACGACGGGACTCTTCGCGCTCATCACCACGATCGCCGGAGCAACCGTCGGCGCAAACTTGATGCTCATCGCCCTCGACGCCTCATCGGCCCGTTCGGTTCGTGATCGCGTCGCGGCAACCAACAATAAAGAGACGCTCGACGCGCGCCTGTCAACGAGTTAACTCTGCTCCCGACTTGACGAAAACCAGGCACCGCCGCCCGACGGGTGATCACACTGACGCTCCTGCTCGGACTGCTGGGCGTCGGTGCCTACTTGACCTCACTCGTCGGCGGCGTCGCCGAGACGCCGCCCGATCGTACGATGAGCCGGCCGACGCTGCCGAGTGGGCGGCCGGCCGAGTCGATCATCCCTGTGGCCAGTCGCAGCAGCTTCGAGAGCCTTGAACGTGAGGTGGCGGCCAGAGCGGCGTTGCGGTCTCCAATGTCGGCCCTGGTCAGCCGATCACTCAGCTCGGAGTGCTTGAAGGCGGCGTTGCCCGGTCGACGATCAAAGTGCTCGCAGCCGCCGTAGTGGCGCGCTCAGACGGCCACGTGACCGTCCCCGGAGTCGCTGCTCTCGCGAGCGGTCACCATGTCGGACAACGCTGCGGCGGAGGCGTTATGGAGAAGCCTCAGTCCACCGGAGACTGCCGCGGCCGCCGTGGAGCGGGTCCTGGCCGCCGCCGGGGATACGGTGACACAGGTGGAAACGCGGGTACTTTGTCCGGGGTTCACGTCTTTCGGCCAAACGCAATGGCCGATCGCTGCTCAGCAGCGGTTCATCGCCGGCTTCCCCTGTCTGCCCGAGGCTCGGCCCGTTCTCAGGCTCATGGAACGGGTGGTGCCGGAGCAGCGGTGGGGCCTCGGCGCGCTGAGCCTCGAGACGCAGTTCAAGGGGGCTGGGGACCTGATGCGAGCGGTCGATACCTGGTGCGGCAGATCGGGATCATCAGGCTGTCGGCCCATCGCTCGATCGCGGCGGCGATTGCCACTCAGCCGGAGGATGGCACTTTCGAATCGGGAACGGCCAATCTCACGCGGATCGCTCAGTGGCTGATCGCCCACGTCGACGTGGCGGGGATTGCGCCCGCGCCGTGTTGATCCGATCGTGAAATTCTGGGGAGCGCGGAAGACGCGGCCGTTGACTGACGTCTAAGAGAGGGTGGAGCCGGTCAACCGCGCGATGCCCGCAAGCATCGTCGATCGCCAGCAGGAGCTAGGCCTCGGGCGGGCGTTTCTCGACGGTCTCGGCGAGGGACCAGCGGCGTTGCTTCTCGAAGGCGAGGCGGGAATCGGCAAGACAGTGGTCTGGCGCGCGACGCTCGTAGAGGCTGCCAGGCGCGGGTTCCGCGTGCTCTGCTGTGTGGCGGAACAGGCCGAGGCGCGGCTCTCATTCGTGGGCTTGGGCGATCTCGTGGGCGAGCTCGCCGACGAGCTGTTGCCGGCGCTGCCGGCACCGCAGGGCGCAGCGCTCGAGATTGCATTGATGCGGAGTGGCAGCGATCCGGAGCGGACGCCGGATCCGAAGGCGGTGGCGGTGGGCTTCCGGTCGCTACTGGTCGAAGCGGCGCGGAACGGGCCGGTCGTGGTTGCGGTCGACGACGTGCAGTGGCTGGACGCCGCGACCGCGCGGGCGCTCGCTTTCGCGGCGCGGCGGCTCGACGGCCAGCGCGTCGGCTTGCTTGCGACCGTGCGGGTGCCGCTGGCTTCGCCGGATCCGCTTGGCCTGGAGCGGGCGCTGGGCGCGGATGGCTTCGTTCGCACACGCGTCCGCCCGATGGGTTGCGGCGTCCTGCGCGCTCTGTTCGAGCGCCGGCTCGGATACGCGTATCCCAGACCGACCATGCGCCGCGTTGCACAACTGTCCGGCGGCAACCCGCTCTTCGCACTGGAGATCGCGCGCGCGCTCGGTCCGGCTCCTGCGCTCGAACCGGGGGCCCCGCTACCGGTTCCGGACAGCCTGCGGGAGCTCGTCACCGGCCGCATCGCCGCTCTTTCGCCGCAAGCGCGCGACGCGTTGCTGGCCGCCGCAGCGCTCTCCCACCCGACTGCCGAGCTCGTCGAGCAGGCATCGTCCTGCGACGGTTTGGTCGCGGCGGAGGAGAGCGGCTTGCTCGGCGTCGACGGAGCACTGGCAGTCGCCGCCCGGGACGACTCGCTCCCACGCCTGATCGCCGGACGCTGCCGTGGTGGCAGGCGCCCCGCCGTCGTTGCCGCCGCACGCCGCTACCGTGGCCGCCAACGCGGCAAGTAGGAGAAGCCGCGCCACGAGCCCCAGTGTTTTCGGGCCCAGTGGACCCATGATGAATCTCCGGTTACTCGATCGCGGGCCGGGCGATGGCGGGCGGCTCGCGGCCGGCGAAGAGCCAGCCGGCGGCCGTGGCTATCAGCGGGACGCCGATGACGATGAAGACCAGGGAAAGGACCGGGATCCGGCTGAGATAGCCGAGGTCGTCGTGGTACGTCGCCGCGAGCGCGAGATAGGCGCCGGCGACGCCGAGGAGCGCCCCCAGGAGGGCGAGCGCACCGGCCGTAGCAGCGGTTAGCGTGCGGCGGATCCGGCTCGTGGCTCCGGTCGCGGTCAGGGTGCGGAGGTCGCCCGCGCTCTCGCTGCGGATCAGCCCGACGGTCATGGCGAGGATCGCGAGCGCCAGGAGGGCGCCCGCGGCCGTTGCGATGGCGATGGGCCTCGCGAGGGAGGTGCTCTCTCGTTTTGTCTCGATCGCGAGGCCGGCCTCGGCCGCGACCTCGCGAGCGGCGGCGATCTCTTCGCTCGTCAGGGGCCGGCTCGACTCGACGAGCCAACCCGCCGGGATCTGCTTCCAGCCGTGGCGGCGAAGACCGTTGAGGGTGACGAACGAGGACGGCACGCTTCCGGTTTCCGCCCTCCCAGAGCCGAGCACCTCCCGGCTGTCGATCCTCTGGACGTTCGTGACGGCCGATTTCGTCCTCGCCCGGATGCCCAAGATGACGAGCTTGTCGGTGGGGACAGTCGGGTCGGCCAGGAAGTCCGCGCTCGGATCGACCGTGGCGGGGTCGATTCCGAGGTGCCTGAGCAGGGCAGGCGTGGCGACGTAGAGACCCGATCCCCGGGTCCAGCGCTTGGGGCCGGACTGCCTTGCGAGACCGACAGCGACAAGGGCCCGGTCGCCCTCGAAGGTGACGATGGGCGGATCGCCGGGTTGGAGGGCCTTCCGAAGCGGGATCACGGCTGCCTGATCGAGACCTGCGGCGAGTTGACGGACGCGCGCAGCGCTCCGTGCAAGCGCGGCGGGCGTTTGGATCGGGATCGGGATGAGCTCCGGGTCTCGTGTTGGACCCGTGTACATGCGGATTTGGCGGTCGGACAGATTGGGGAGGTCGGCGGCCGCCCGCTCGTCCTCCCGCTTCTCCTCGGCTGCCGCGGTGATCACGACCGCCGCTGCGATGCCGAGGGCGAGGGTGATGGCGGCGAGTGCCGCCCCGGAGCGGGCCTGGTAGCGGGCGAGGTCCCGCAGCGCCAGGCGCGCGGCGATGGAGGCGTGCCCGGCCGTCCGCGCGAAGATGCGGATCGCCAGTGGACCCAGGAGCAAGGTGCCGAGGATCGTCGCCAGGATCCCGGCGATGATGAGCGGCGGGCTGCTTCGCTCGGAGAACGCGAGGCTCCCGATTCCCGCTGCGATCAACGCGGCCGCGAGGATTGCCGAGTGATGTGCGGGCTTCGGCCTAAGCGGTCGCGCCGAGAGGGCGAGCGTGACGGGGACGCGGGCGACCGCTCGCCCGGGCCACCAGGCGGCGGCGGTTGCCCCGAGGACTGCGACGAGGACGACCGTCGCGAGCAGCGTCCAGGGCAGACTGAGCGGGTCGATGCGATGGTCGAACGCGGTCTCGAGCGTCGGGAGGACCGCAAACCAGAGGGCGAGACCCACGACCGTCCCGATCACTGCGCCGATCGCGCCGACGACGGCGCCGTTGGTCAGCAGCACGAGCCGAAGGTGTTTCTGCGTCGCACCGACCGCGGCGAGCATGCCGAGCTGGCGGAGCCGCCGCTGCGCGATGACGGTGAAGCCTGCGGCGGCAACGAGCGAGGCGAGGAGCAGGAAGACAGTGGCTATGGAGAACATCACCAGGGCGCTGGTCGACTGGTTCTTCGGCCGAGCCTCGGACCCGGCGAATGCGGACCGGCCGTCCGCTCCGCGATCGAGGGATTGCCTGAAGGCGTCGATCGAGCCGTCGCCGGCGTCAACCAGAACCGTGACATTGTCGAGCGCACCTGCGGATCCGGGCGAGACGAGGGCGAACTCGTCGCTCAGATCGCGTGGGTTCTCGACGATGCCGACAACGGTCCGGCGACGGCCGTCGAGGGCCAGCGCCTCCCCGATCTGGAGCGCGAGGAGGTCGGCCACGCCGTCGGTGACAGCTATCTGACGGGGGCCCACCGGGTAGGTGCCCCGGCGGAGTGCGAGGAGCGCGCTCCCGAACGCGCCGCGCGGGTCCTGCGAGCGGAACTCCACCGTTTCGACGTCACCAGGGACAGCGAACGAGCGATGGCCGATCACGTCGATCGTCCCGAACCAGTCCCTGGCGGAGTCCAGGCTCGCCCCGAGCGTGCGCTGATCGGTGCCGTCGAACCTGAGGAGGTAACTGGCAGAGCCGTGTTTGGCGTCGTCGGCGGCACCCGAGTTGTAGGCGATCGTGACGCTGCCGATCGCGGCCGCCACCGCCACGGTGAGGAGAGCTGTGACCAGGATCTGCCGGCGCCACTCGCGGCGGAACAAGCGCCACGCCCAGCGGACGACCGCGCGGCGGGCGGCAACGCCGCCGTTCCGCGGCCCTCGCAGCTCCAAGCGGTGAGCGAGCGTCGTCATCGCCGGTCAACCGCCGCGAGGAGCGACTCCGGGCCGGGAGGAGCGACCGTTTGGTCGACGACGTGGCCGTCGCGCAGAAAGATGACGCGGTCGGCCCAGGACGCGAGTTGCGCCTCGTGGGTGACGACGACGCCGGCGACGCCCCGCCGCGTTGCGGCACGCAGCAGGCGCATGACCGCCTCGCCGTTCACGGAGTCGAGAGCGCCGGTCGGCTCGTCGGCGAGCAGCAATCCGCGCTCGCCGACAATCGCTCTGGCGATCGCAACTCGCTGGCGCTCGCCGCCCGACAGCTCGTCGGGGTAGCGATCTGCGTGGTCCGCCACTTCGAGCTCCTCCATCGCCTCGAGGGCCGTCGAGCGTGCAGCCTTCGACGGGACGCCGTCGAGCTCGAGGGGCAGGGTGACGTTCTCGACGGCCGTCAGCCCCGGGAGCAGGTTGAAGTCCTGGAAGACGTAGCCGATCGACCGGCGTCGCATCCTCGCCTGATCAGACCGCGAGACGGTGACGAGGTCGACGCCGTCCACGAGCACCTGGCCGGTGGTTGCCTCCTCGAGGCTGCCGGCGATCGTCAAGAGCGTGCTCTTGCCGGAGCCGCTCGGCCCCATGATCGCGACGAGCTCGCCGCGCTCGACCGAGAGGTCGACGTCGCGGAGCGCGCGCACCTCGGTCGGCCCGGAGCCGTAGACCTTTGAAACCTGGCGCAGTTCGAGTGCGCTCGTCATTGCGAGACCTCCATCGGCTGAGTTGGTTCGAGAGCGGTGTCGGCCACCGGGGCCGGGGGGAGGTGCGGCCGCTGCTTCAAGCGGACGTCGGCGGCATCGAGCCAGCGGACGATCGCTTCGAGCCGGAAGAGCTCGGCATCGGCGACGAGCGCCAACGCCAGGTCGTCTTCCCGGGCTGCCGCCTTGACTTGGGTGTAGCGCTGCATGGTCTCGATCACGTGCCGCCGGTGCACCTGCAGGATCTCGTGGATGTCGGTGCCGGGGACCTGCAGGGCAACCAGCACCTTGATCACCAGCTCGTCGCGCGGGGGAGGCACGAGGTCAGGCGGGGTTCGAAGCCAGTCGGCCAGCTCGCGATCGCCGGCGAAGGTGATCCGGTACCGCTTCCGCGATCGCTCGTCTTCCCCGTCGTCGGTCTCGACGAGGCCGTCCCGTTCGAGGCGCTGGAGGGTCGTGTAGACCTGCCCGACGTTGAGCGGCCAGACCTCGCCCGTGCGCGACTCGAACTCGTTTTGCAGCCGCAAGCCGTACTTCGGCCCCTCGCTCAGGAGGGCAAGGAGGGCATGTGGAACGCTCACGGCTGGTTCCTGTTCGTAATCATACTGAGTAGCATACCGAGTATTGTTACCCCTGCACAAGTAGGTCAGGCTCTTGGACCGCGAACCGGGCGGGTGCGTCAGCGGGCACTTCTCCCGTCGTGTTCAGCCGCACCTGACGGCGACGTGACGGCGTGCACGTCGGTCGTATTCCAATGTCCTTCCAGAAGCGGCCCGACGTTCGGAACCCAGGACTATGGGTCAAAGGGCGCACTCGTCGCCGGCGCCACCGCGATCGCCGTTCGCCGACTTCCGCACACGTCCGGTGACCCCCTGTGGTCGGTCGGGCAAGCGTCCCGACACGGTCTAGCCGCTTGGTGGCTCCGGCCACGCCTGCCCATGAAGGACGGTCTGGCAGGCCGCGCCCGCCGCGCGCCGGAGCCCACTAATCGCCCTCCGCACACGTCCTCGCCGCGCGCCTCTCACCACAGGGCAAACGCCTCGAGCCAAGGCCGCCCCTGCCCGAACGGGCCGCGGCGAAGCGGGCCGTTCGTCGCTCGTTGTCGACCTATCCGACGCCGCAGAGCAGCCCGCTCGAGCCGAGCCGCGCACTCCAGGATCTCGAGAGCGCGATCCTGTCGGCGGGCCGCCCAGGTACCGTACGGGCTCCGACAGCGCGGGCGGTCAAGACGTCAACAACCAGACGCCGATGAGCATCGTCGCTGCGCCGAGTCGGGTAGACGCGTGCCGCGCTGGCTCCTCGATGGTGAGGAAGTCTCCGCGTGTCTTCACATGAAGCGCGGCGGCACGCGACTATCGGTTGACGTCTTGCAGAACGCTCTACGTGTGCCGTTGCGACCGAAGCTCGCGCTCCATCTCGTCCCGCTCACGCGTGTCAGCAGCATCTTCGCACTCGTCGGCTCGCTGGTCGCGCTCGGCCACGATTTCCTCGCGAGCGGTTAGACGCTTGTCGCGCTCGTCCAGCCGAGCGTCGCGTTCATCGAGTTCACGGTAGCGCCGGTTCATCGCCGACTGGCTGAACAGCGCACGCTCGTTCTCGCCCCGAGCTTCGGTCGTCATCAACTGAGCTGCCTCGAACATCATCGAGATCACCTCCTGGTTCGTACCCGAGTTCGGGTTGTCCAGTTCAGCCTCGACGGTCAGCTCGGCGCGATTCGTCCACAGCGTCTCGACGTGGATTGTGACCGTTGCCTTCATCTTTTCCCCCTGCGGCACTTTCGGCGCATGGTCAGTGGCCTCCCGCCGCAGCCTCGTTCTCGTCTGTGCGGCGATGGTAGCCCCGCCAGTGCTCGAGCGCCTGTGGAAAACGCGGTCGCGCATGTGGAAAGGGTCGTCGGGGCACGCTACTTACCCGCGTCGCGAACGCGGGGCGCTGAGGCCCTCATTGCGGAGCATGGTCAGCCGTGCGGCCGGGCTTTTCCGCAGGCCCGCGCTACCTGGCAAGCTGCGAGCGGTGCTCAACTCCGAGCTCCCTAGGGATAACGTTCTGTCAATTGGGCGGCGGTCGGTCGGCGCCGCCCGCGTCTCTTCGGTGCTCATCGTTGAGGCATAGCAGGCGTGTCAGTGCGACATGAAGGCGCGCACGCACGTGTAAGCGTCCGCGTCTGACAGGCGAGCGAGGGGCAGGAGCGTGCTCAGGCCGAAGGAAGAGCGCGACCGGCACCGTACATCGAAGGAGTCCGAACGCAGGGCCTCGTGGAGCGGGAGCGACGGGGGTCGATCCGTGAATTTACACCTCACGAGATCGAGATGCGGCTCTAATAAGCGTGTCGCGCGTCACCGGACTCACGGGCCGCAGCGAGCCGGCGGAGCACGGAGCGGGGGGCCAGCCGTTCCGCGTGGCGGTTATGACGCAGGCGCGGCGTTGTACTCCTCGTCGGTGACATGGTCGCCCCAGTTGGCGCTGTTGCCCTCGTCATCGACCTCGAGCATCGCGATGTGGGTCATGAAGCGGTCCGGTGCGGCGCCGTGCCAGTGCTCTTCGCCGGGCTCGAAGAAGACGCGGTCGCCGGGGCGGATGACCTCGACCGGGCCGCCGCGGTGCTGCGCGCGGCCGACGCCCTCGGTGACGTAGATCGTCTGGCCGTTGGGGTGGGTGTGCCATGCGGTTCGCGCGCCCGGGGTGAAGTGGACGCTGCTCGCGCTTAGGCGCGAGCCGTTCGAGGGCGCCGCGACCGCGTCGACGTAGACCGCGCCGGTGAACCAGTCGCTCGGCCCGGGCGTGGTCTCGATGCTGCTCCTGGTGATCTGCATGTCGTTCTCCGTGGTCGTCTACGAGCCGGCCTAGCGAGGCACGAGCTTGAGCGTCGCGGCTCGCGCTTCCGGACTGATGATGGTGCCGACGATGCTCTCGGCGTATCGGTGGTACTTGGCGCGGTAGGTGGCGTCGATCTGTTCGTTCATGTCGTCCGTCTCGACGAGGAGCACGTCTTTGTCGACACCGCCGGCCTGAATGTGGCCTTCGTGCCGCACCTGGGCGCCGCGAAACCACGAGGACGAGCGTCCGTTGACGGAGCGGACGTAGAGGTCGTCGCCGTGGCGGACGACCCAGATCGTCACGGCCTTTCGTAGCGTGCCGTCGCGCCGCACAGACGCGATCTCGAGTTCCTCTGCTCCTCCGATCCTGGTGAGCTCGTCGCTCGTCCATGTGCTCATAGCTGCTTCTCCTTCTGTGATCCGTGTGTGCGTCTCAGCGGCCGGTCAGCTGTTCGAGCCTTTCCGGATACCGATCACCGTGCACCGCGACCTTCGAGACGGCGCTCTCGATTTCATGCAGATCGTCTGGGGTCAGTTCGACGGCAGCAGCTCCGATGTTCTCTTCCAGGCGGTGCAGCTTCGTGGTGCCCGGGATCGGCACGATCCACGGCTTTTGGGCGAGCAGCCAGGCGATCGCGATCTGAGCGGGGGTCGCCTGCTTCCGCGCAGCGATTTCGCCGAGCAGATCAACCAGGGCCTGGTTCGCCTTTCGAGCCTCCGGCGTGAAGCGGGGAACGATGTTGCGGAAATCGGTGCTGTCGAACGTCGTGTTCTCGGTGATCGCGCCCGTGAGGAAGCCCTTGCCCAGCGGGCTGAACGGCACGAAGCCGATCCCGAGCTCCTCGAGGGTCGGCAGTACCTCCTCCTCGGGGCGTCGCCACCACAGCGAATATTCGCTCTGAACCGCCGTGACGGGCTGCACGGCGTGAGCGCGCCGGATCGTCTGCACGCCCGGCTCCGAAAGCCCGAAATGCTTTACCTTGCCGTCCTCGATCAGTTCCCTCACCGCGCCGGCGACGTCCTCGATCGGCACGTCAGGGTCGACACGGTGCTGGTAGAGCAGGTCGATAGCGTCGACCTTGAGCCGCTTGAGCGAGCCCTTGACGACCTCTTTGATGTGCTCCGGCCGGCTATTCAGCCCCCGTTGCTGCCCATCGGAATCGAAGCCGAAGCCGAACTTGGTTGCGATCACGATCTGCTCGCGGAAGGGAGAAAGGGCTTCGCCCAAGAGTTCTTCGTTCGTGAACGGCCCGTAGGCCTCGGCCGTGTCGAAGAAGGTGACGCCGCGCTCGACCGCCGCCCGAATGAGAGAGATCATCTCCTGCTTGTCGGCCGCTGGGCCGTACCCAAAGCTCATGCCCATGCAGCCGAGCCCGACGGTCGAGACTTCCAGGTTGCTATTTCCGAGCGTTCGCTTCTGCATTACGTCTCCGTTCAAAACTCGATCATGACCTTGAGTGTCTTGCGTCCGTTCATCGTGCGGTAGCCCTCGGGCACCTCGTCGATGCGCACGACCCGGTCGAAGACGCGACCGGGCTCGACCCGGCCTTCGAGGACGTCCGGCAGGAGCTCCTCGATGTACGCGCGGACCGGGGCGGGGCCGCCGCTGACGGTAACGTTGTCGTAGAACGCGGGCCGTGACGCGGGCATCGTCTCGTCCTGGGGGACGCCGACGCGGCCGACCGCGCCGCCCGGGCGGGCTATGCCGACGGCGGTGAGCATCGACTGCTCGAGGCCGACGCACTCGAGGACGGAGTGGACGCCGTAGCCGCCGGTGAGCTCGCGCACGCGCTCGACTGCCTCGTCGCCGCGCTCGCTGACGACGTCCGTCGCGCCGAACTCCTGCGCGAGCGCGATCCGGTCGGGATGGCGGCCGAGGATGATGATCCGCTCGGCGCCGAGACGCTTCGTGGCGATCACGCCGCACAGGCCGACGGCGCCGTCTCCGACGACGGCCACCGTCTTGCCGGGGCCCACCTGCGCGGCGAGGGCGGCGTGGTGGCCCGTGCCCATCACGTCCGAGAGGCTGAGAAGCGACGGCATCAGCTTGTGGTCCTTGCCGACCGGCAGGGCGAATAGCGTCCCGTCCGCCTGGGGAACGCGAACCGCCTCGGCCTGTGCTCCGTCGACGTCGCCCGTGCCGAAGAACCCGCCGTGGATACACGACGTTTGCAGTCCCTCGTGGCAGAAGACGCAGGTGCCGTCGGAGTACGCGAACGGCATGACGACGACGTCGCCGACCTTCAACGTGCGGACGTCGGCGCCGACGGCTTCGACGACGCCGATGGCCTCGTGCCCCCATCCGGCGGCCGGTGTGGGTGTGTTCCAGGGTTTTGTACGGCCAGAGATCGCTGCCGCAGATGCAGGCGCGCGTGACCGCGACGAGAGCATCGGTCTGCTCGATGAGACCGGCGTCGGGGACGTTCTCGATACGAACGTCGCCGGCGCTGTACATGACAGTTGCGCGGATGTTGCGCCTCCTTTTCGTGTTGAGAGCCGGGAAACGTCAACGGCCACTAAAGCACGGGTCCGCGCGGAGTGACCGACCCTGTTGATCCAGGTACTGGCAGGCCCCCTCAGCCTCGTCGGAGCGGAGTTACCCTCGTCCTGTGGACGCCAGGAACGAGATCCGCGAGTTCTTGACCTCCAGGCGAGCGAAGATCACGCCCGAGCAGGCGGGCCTGCGCACGTACGGTGATAACCGGCGTGTTCCGTGGCTTCGCCGAGAGGAAGTGGCCCTCCTCGCCGGGTGAGCGTCGACTACTACACGCGCCTCGAGCGCGGCAACGCGAGAGGTGTTTCGGAGAGCGTTCTGGAGGCGCTTGCCCGTGCGCTTCAGCTCGACGAGGCTGAGCGAGCACACCTCTTCGACCTCGCACGTGCAGCGCACACGACGAGTCGGACGCGACGCCGCCCAGCGAAGCAGCGGGTCCGGCCGAGCGTGCAGCGCATCCTCGACGCGATGACTGCCGCGCCGGCGTTCGTGCGAAACGGGCGCATGGACCTCCTCGCCGCCAACCGGCTCGGGTACGCCTTCTACTCGCAGCATTTCGACAGCCCGCACGGGCCTGCCAACTCGGCGCGCTTCATCTTCCTCGACCCCCGCGCGACCGACTTCTACGTCGACTCGGAGCAGGTTGCGACCGACGCCGTCGCGATCCTGCGCTCCGAGGCCGGGCGGGACCCGTACGACCGTGGCCTCTCGGACCTCGTCGGCGAGTTGTCGACGCGGAGCGAGACGTTCCGCACCCGCTGGGCCGTGCACAACGTCCGGTTCCACGACACCGGCGCAAGCGCTTCCACCACCCTGTCGTCGGTGACCTCGAACTTACCTTCGAGACGATGCAACTCTCAGCCGACGAAGGCCTGATGATGTTCGTCTATACCGCCGAGGTCGGCTCGAAGTCCGAGGAGGCGCTGAACCTCCTCGCGAGCTGGGCGGCGACGCTCGACCAGGCGGAGCCGGCAAACGTGACGGACGAAGCCTGATCCGGGCTGGGCTGAGGTCGGCGCGTGTCCGAGCGCGAGCAAGAGCGCGGCGGCGAGCACCAGGTCACGCCGCTCGAGCTCTTCTTCGACCTCGTCTTCGTGTTCGCGATCACCCAGGTCACGAGCCTGCTCGCGGACGACCCGACGTGGGGTGGCGTCTTCCGCGGGATGCTCGTCCTCGCGGCGCTCTGGTGGGCGTGGAGCGTATATGCGTGGTTGACGAGCGCGATGGATGTGGACGAGGGTGGCGTCCGGCTGGTGATGCTCGCCTCGATGGGCGCGATGTTCGGCGTCGCCTTGGCGGTGCCGGGCGCCTTCGGAGACGACGCCGTGCTGTTCGGTGTCGCGTACCTCCTCGTCCGCCTGCTTCATCTCGTCCTGTCCGCGATTGTCGGTCGCGACGATCCCGACCGCCGCGGCGCGCTTCTCCGGTTCGCGCCGACGGCGATCTTCGGCGCCTCCCTGCTCGTGTTGGCCGGCTTCCTCGAGGGACGCGAGCGCATCGCGGTCTGGCTCGTCGCGCTTGCGATCGACTACCTCGGCCCGGTCGTGATCGGCGTGGGGCGCGGCTGGCGGGTCGCGCCCGAGCACTTCGCCGAACGGCACGGGCTGATCATTCTGATCGTGATCGGCGAGTCGATCATCGCCATCGGCCTCGGCGCCGGCCTCGAGCTGGACACGGGAGTGATCGTGGCGGCGGCGCTCGGAATCGTCGTGGTCTCGGCGCTCTGGTGGCTCTACTTCGACGTGGCCGCGATCTTCGCACGGCGGCGGCTCATGCAGGCGAAGGGCCTGGAGCTGCACCGGCTCGCGCTGCACGCCTACAGCAACGTCCACCTGCCGATGGTTGCCGGCATGGTCCTCTTCGCCCTCGGCCTCAAGACGACGCTCGGCCACGTCAGTGAGACGCTCGACACGGTGCCCGCGGTGGCGCTCTGCGGCGGCGCTGCCCTGTACCTGCTCGCGCACATTGCGTTCCTCTTCCGAACGATCGGCCGAGTCTTCCGGCGGCGGACGGTCGGGGCGGTCGTGTTGCTCGCCCTCGTCCCGGCTGCGGTTGCAATCCCGGCACTCGCCGCGCTCACTCTCGTCAGCGTCGTCTGCTCGCTGGTGGTCGCGTACGAGGCGATCGGCCGTCGCGAATACAGGGTCAAGGTCCGGCACCCCGACCTCGCGGCCTGACTCGCGACGTGCCTTTCGGGAGCGCACGAACTGGCCTGGGACGGGACCTGTGACCTCCGGCCATTTTGTGTGGCGCCGGCCGGACTTCGCGGTCGGTCTCGACGCGGCCGAAGGCCGCTTAATCGTGACCCCTCGGACGGTTTTCGGCCCGTTTCTGGTCGTTTCGTGCTGTCGAAGACACGTTTGTGTGGCGGCGTCCGATTTGGCGTCTGTGCGGTCGTGGAAGCGGGCGAAGCTGCCCTTCGCAGCCGCTGCTCAACGCCACGGTCACAAATCGCGTGGAATCGTCATATAAGACGCGTGAAGGACGGCGAGCAACGCTCCACACCGAGCTCCTGCTCGCGGCGCGCACGTGCTCTGAGCCGTTCGGCGTCTTCTACGAGCGCCACTCCGCTTCGGTCCTCGCGTTCTTCCGCCGCCGGGTGCGCGGCCCGGAGGAAGCGTTTGATCTCGCCGCTGAGACGTTCGCCGCCGCGCTTGCCTCGGTGCTTCGCTTTCCGCCGGGACCAAAGCCGCCGCGGGCGTAGTTGTTCGCGATCGCGCGCCACGAGTTGAGCGAGGCGTTGCGCAGCAGTCGTATTCAGGATGAGGCGCGGCGTGCACTCGCGATGCAGCCGATCCAGCTCGACGACGAGGCGATCGACATCCTTAACCACGCCGCTTATTTCCGGCTTCCCGACACACCTCGGGGCCGACCTAAGGAAGCAGGGTCGGTCGTGCCCCACCCGGTCTTCCCCGATTCGCAGGGTCCGGCCACGCGACGATCGAGGACCAGGCCGACGTCCGCGACGTGATTGAGCTGCTGCGGCTCAACTATGACCGCGTAGTGCCCGGCGGCAAGTTGATGCAGGTCGAGTTGTGGTTCGGCGACTCGGCCGTCATGTTGGCCGACGAGTTTCCCGAGCTGGGCGTCCTCTCGCCGCTCAGCATCGGCGGCACCGCCACGGTCCTGCACCTCTACACCGACGATGTCGAGGCGCTCTGGCAGCGGGCGGTCGACGGCGGCGCCGAGGTGCGACAGCCGCTTGACGAGGTCTTTTGGTGCTGCGCCAGCCCTCAGCGATGGCCGAACGGGTCGGCGATCTGCCCGCTGGCCGCACTTCGGTGCCTGCGCGTTCGTATTCGGTCGGAGGCTCGTAGGGTTCGTAACCTCGATGAGGTTCGGCACGGGATGACGAGCCCACACAGGGACGGCGGCGCCGAGAACCGCGCGGGGCAGTTATGGCGCGTCGCGGTTGGAGCGCGGTCAGTCCAGCGCGAACGATCCTGTGACGATCTCGCCTGCCGGCTCGTACGTACCGATCACGACTCCGGTGGTGGAGACCTTGCTGTCGACGAGCTTCAGCCCGGAGGGGATGGTGCCTTCCGAGAACAGGCGTTTGCCCGACCCGATGACAAGGGGGAAGACCCACAGGCGGTACTGGTCGACAAGGTTGTGGCGCAAGAGCGTCTGGATCAGGTTCCCGCTGCCATGTACCTGAAGCTCTGGCCCATCTTCCTTCCTGAGCGCCGCGATGCCCTCGGCCGCGTCTCCCTCGATCAGGACCGAGTTGCTCCACTCCAGCGTGGGATGACTCCGCGACGCGACGTACTTGGTGGCGTCGTTCAATGGCTTGGCGCCGGCCTGACCCATCTGCTCGTCCCAATAGTTCACCGACCAGCCACCGTGCGCGAAGCCGCCGCTGTCGTCCTCTCCAGGTCCGCCCGGGGCCTGCATGACCCCGTCGAGGGTCAAGAAGGTGCTCACGATCAGCTTTCTCATCTCTCGTGTCCTTTCGATCGGATCTCCGGCTTGGGTTGAGCCCACCGCAGTATCAGACGGCCCAGCGGAGCAAAACTCATCGCGAGTGCAGAGGCGATGCTTGCGCAAGCGCGCGCTCCTCGACTCGAATGCGCGGCAGCATCCCGACGAAGATGATGAGCAGGGCGACAGTGGCACTGACCCAGCTCCCGAGGGCAAGCCCGAGACCTCCGAAGGCGAGAAAGATGCCGCTGCAGGAAGGGTGGCGCAGCAGCCGATACGGGCCGCCAGGCACGAGGGCCGCGATCACCGCGGACCCGACGAGACCCACTCGCGAGGCGAAGACGGCGATCCACTTCGTCCAGCCGTCCTGGGGCACCGCGCCGTCCCGGCGGCGACGCACGTACAGGAGCGATTCCGCCAGACTGCCGAGCAGACGACGCTCCCCGTCTCGGGCCTGACCGAGGTGGGTGGCGACGACCTCGCCAACCACCATCGCGCCGACCGCCGCGACAACGAGCCAGCGCGCGACCGGATCGTGCAAGAGCCAGGTCATGACCGCCAGCAGTGTAGGAGCCCGCATTCCCGTACACGCGAACTGGCGCAGTGACATCGCGCAGAAGGCGAACCATCGGCTGGCAGTCGCGCGCAGGGATGCCGAGCCAGCACCGACGCAGGACTCTCACTGGATAGCTCTTCAGCTTCGCCCGCCAGGCTCAGCCTTCCGCCTCAGTAACGTCAAAGCCGATGCGAGCCAAGACCGAGATATCGAGAGCGCGCTTCAGAGCGAGCACTTGACGAAGCTGGAGCTGTTGAGATACGAAATCGATGCGCTCGCGCGTCACGCGCGTAGACGATGTGGTCCATCAGCCGATCGAAATCCGCTTCGGGCTTCGCCCGAAGCACGACGATTTCGATCGGCTCCGGCTGAAGGATTGGTGTGTGCGAGCCGCCCCGCCCGCTACAGGGTGGCCTCGTACACGAGGATGGCACCTTCCTGCTCGTCGTCCGGCGCCCCGAAGAGACGAAGTCCGCTCGCGGTCCGCTCCAGGAACACCGGGTTGCGGGTGACGACGTGGTTCGTGGCCGGCGAGTACCTCTGGACCGGCACCTCGTGCACGATCACACCGCTGCGCAGATCGAGGAGCGCGAGGCCACCGAGCTCGAACTGCGGACCGGCTGGTGCCGGCAGCCCCGCGGTCCCGCCGCACACCATCTTCCGGAAGACCAAGTAGTCGCAGTCCTGGTAGTCGATGAAGTGGCTCTCGTTCAGCTCCCTGACGAGCTGTTCGCCTCGCGCCGTCCACTCGTAGAGCCTGCGTGAACCCCAGCTCACGCCGTGCACGTGACCGTCGACCCGGTCCCGCACGACGCCTCCGATGTGGTCCCTGACCCGGAAGACCTCTTCGACGGCAAGGCTGTTGGGGTCGATCCGGTAGACGATCGCATTCGAGTTCGGCCGGTACTCCGCGACCGGCACCCACAGCCACCGGCCGTCGTAGTCGATCCCACCCGGGTGGTACATGTGGCCCTCGCCGAGCCTGACGTCGGCGAGCAGCCCCCCGGCGGCGTCGACGACGAAGAGGTGGCCGACTCCCCTTCCCGGCGTACGGTCGTATCCGTCGCATGGCACGGGGCACGGCTGCGTCGGTTCGATGATCTCGACCGACGAGATGAAGAAGCGGTCGCCGAGCTTGACCATGCCCTGCGGATGCTCGGCGTCGAACTGGAGATCGATCGTGCCGACCTGCTCCCACCGCGTGGCCCGAGTGACCAGCGACAGCGCGGTCGCGACCGGGTCATCCTGCGGAGCCCCACCCGCGGGACTGACGGCGATCTGGGTGACGAAGACGGCTAGAAGCAGACCCATCGCCACGATTACTGGCCTGCGCATCGCTCCTCCTTACCTTTGACCCGGCGCGTCCACAGCACCGGTCTGCGGAGGCGAGGATGACAGAGTTCCGAGTGCGGCGGCGAGGCTTCACGACCTTGTTTCGGGCTGTTCACCCCCGCGGTGTATTGGCCGACCTGGCCGCTCGTCGTGAGCCGGCCCTGCGGGGGATTCAGGATCCCTAAGAGTTTTGAGGCCACAGCGCATGCCTCATCGCGTGTTGTTTCTCCCCGGATCCTCCCGACCAGGCAGCTGCCGAACGGGCGCTACCGAATCAGCATCCGCGTCTGGGATGCATCCGGCAACGCACGCGTCGACAACACAGACATCACCGTCCTCAACGAGGCCGATGTCTGAGAGCGTGGTATCGCTTCAGCCGGCGCTTGTCGACCAGAAACGATGTTGACACCCCGCGGAGGTCGTGCAGGGCTAAGTCTCGCGCGCGTCCTCGTAGTGGGAACCAGGTTCGGTTCGAACGGCTTTGATCGCCGACTACGTACCGATTCGAGACGCTCACCTCACCCTCGGAAACCATGGTGGGAGCGGCCTCTCGACCGCCCCCACCCTCGAACCGCTCACTTCAGATCATCGGCGCCTGAGCCGCGACCGTAGTACATGCCCACCCGCTCGCGATATGACGGTTCGCGATAGATCGCTTCGTCGAACTCCGGACTGTTCTTGATCTCGTCCTTCGTCCGATTGACGTACACCTTCTGCTCGTCCAGGTCGACCATCTCGATCACGCCCGCCGGAAGCAGAACCTTCTTGCCGAAGATCCACGGGCCAGTGTCGACGACGATGTAGCTGCCGCCAACCTCATTCGTCGCCTCGTCCACCTTGCCGATCCCGCCATCTGCCGCTTCGACGTCGAAACCGACCAAATCCGTCGCGGACCACGTCGTATCTCGATACGTCCACATATCGGTGCTGACCAATTGAGACCCCTCCCTCGTTCGACTTCGATCTGCTAGTCCGGATGCGTACTACCGTCGTCGGGGCTGTCGTAAACCGCGAAACGAAATCGGAACGCCCACGCATGCTGAGGCCCGCATCTTGTCAGCGCACTTCGTCGTTTTACGCCTGGACCCACGGGAGAAGGCGAGAGTTGACGCTGTTCTGCGGAAGGAGGTGATGCACCTCGGTTAAACACGCCTCCGTGAGCTTCAAGTCTCGATCCATTCGAGGCGTGCTACCTGGTTGTGCGCTGCGTGCTCCAGCTCGTCTCGCTGCGTCCCGCTCGGACGATTCGCGGAGCTCGAGATCGTGGTGCTCCGGCACGGGCTGGCGATACTCCGTCGGCAGGCAGGGGCGAAGGGCGGCGTAGAGCGATGGTCTTGCCCGGACTGTCGCCTTCGGCGCCGCGGTGAGACAGTTTTTGCACCCACAGGACGGCTAGCGCACAGCCGTTGACTTGTGCATCACCCAGCCGAGGCCCGCGCCGGGCTGGCGCGGAAGGCTGCGCAGGTCTTCGAGCCCTGCGCGCAGCTCTTCTTCGGCCGCGCCCGGCAGTTCCGCGAGCGTGTCGACCGCGCTCTCGATCACGTCGGCTGCGTAGCGCGCCTGGCCGGCCAGGTCCTCATCCTGCCGCCAGAAGGTCCGCTTGCCGTCGTCGATCTCACGGAAGCCGGCCTCGCGAAGCCAGCGCGGCAGCCGCGTGCCGGCATCGCTCCAGCCCGAGGCCGCCATACCCTGAACCATCGCGCGGAAGAGCGCCTCCATGGCAGGCGTGGACGGCGCCGCGCGAACGGTCGAGTAGTCGACCTCGATCACAGTGATCGCGCCGCCCAGAACGAGGACACGTCTGGCTTCGCGCAGCGCTGCAGGCGGGTCGGCGACGTGCTCGAGCAGCCACATCATCCAGACGTGGTCGAACGACTCGTTCCCGAATGGGAGCGCGAGCGCATTGGCCTCCAGCAAGGTTGCCTCGACCCCGGCCCGCTCGAGGTGACCGCGGGCGAAGGCAAGCTGCTTCGGCTCGATGTCGACGCCGAACAGGCGGAGGCCCGGGAACTCCTGCCCGAGTACCGCGAGTACTGCACCCACTCCGCAGCCGACCTCGAGCAAGCGCGTTCCGGGCTCGAGCTGTGTGTCGTCGCAGATCAGTCCGTGCCGCCAGTGCTCCGCCTGCTCGATGAGCCGCTCCTGCTCGCGCGTCCCGTAGCCATGAACGTAGTCGGTCATGCCCGCAGATTAGGCAGATGCGCCTCGGCGGCGGCAAGCCCATCTTCCGCGGGCGCCCGTGGGGTGTGTTGGGCCGTACGTCGTCGTTCAGCTCCTCCTCACCGCCAGCGCTGCGGGACGACGACCCAGGGCCGTCTGGCGTGACCTTCCGAACGACACCGCCTGAGCCGCGCGGCGGAGAACGAATGGAGGCTTCTTCGAATCGATCAGGGGGAATCGTCGCGAACGTACACTGGGCGGCGATGCGCCCCCAGACGCTCGGGTGCCGGATCGGGGCCGGCCTCTCGACCTCGGCGTCGGCCGGGGACGCCGCGAGGGCGGCGGCGCGTGAGGTCCGCGGCGGCCCCGTGGGCGGGGCCGAGGTCGACCTCGCGTTTCTCTTTCTTTCCCCGGCGCACCTGGACGGGGCGGAGGCGGCGGGCGAGGCTGTGCGCGAGGAGCTCGCGCCCCGGCATCTGCTCGGCTGCGTGGCCGAGGGCGTGTTGGCGGGTGGGCGCGAGCTCGAGCAGGGTCCAGGAGCGGCGGTTTGGGCAGGTGCATTGCCGGGCGCGGAGATTGAGTGCTTCCACGTGGCGGCGGTGCAGACCAGGGACGGGATCGCGGTCGCGGGCCTGCCCGAGCTCGACGACCCGACGCTTGTGGCGCTGCTCGTCGATCCCTTCACGTTCCCGGTCGGGCAGTTCCTGACGAGGCTGAACGAGAGGCACGAGCGGATCCCGCTCGTGGGCGGGATCGCCGCCGGCGGGCGGGAGCGGGGCGCACAGGCGCTGATCCTGGACGACGCGGTGCACGCGGAGGGCGCCGTCGGCGCCGTCGTCTCGGGAGTGCCGGTCGTCACCGTCGTCTCGCAGGGCTGCCGGCCGATCGGACGCGAGGCCGTGATCACCCGCTGCGAGGGCAACCTCGTCTACGAGCTTGCCGGGAAGCCGGCGCTCGAGCGCCTGCTCGGGCAGATCGCCGCCCTCTCCTCCGAGGAGCAGGCGCTGGCCGCAAGCGGGCTGCTCGCCGGGCTCGTGATCGACGAGAACCTGCCCGAGTACGGAACCGGCGACTTCCTCATGCGCGGTCTCCTCGGCGCGGAGGAGGCGACCGGCGTGCTCGCGCTCGGCGAGACCGTGCGGGTCGGTCAGACCTTGCGCTTCTTCGTCCGCGACGCAGCCTCGGCGGACGCAGATCTCCGGCAGGCGCTCGGCGGCGCCCTCCGTCGCGGGAGGCCGGTCGGGGCGCTGCTCTTTACCTGCAACGGGCGCGGGACGAACATGTTCCCCGAGCCCGACCACGACGCACGTCTCGTCGCCGAGGCGCTCGCGACTCAGGCCACGGCGGGCTTCTTCTGCGGGGGCGAGATCGGCCCAGTCGGCGGCAAGGCGTTCCTGCACGGCTTCACGGCCACGCTGGCCGTCTTCCTCGAGCCCTGACGCCCAGACAAACGAGAACGCGACCACATCCCAGGACGGACGAGAAGGACTAGAGGTGCGGTGACCGTGTAGCCGTCACGTCTCGGCTCGAGCCGGCACGCCCGAGGTGACTTAGCCTCTGCTCTGTCATCCCGATCATGCGCGAGCCCAAGCCGCCCCGCCGGGCCGCCGCGTCCCCCCGAAACTCGGCGCCTTCGGTCACTACGACGAAGTCGAGTTGATACGAAGAGAGAAGCTCCTCGATGCCGGACCAGCGGTTCCCGTCGCGTTGCGCGTATGGAAAACGGTGTCTGTGCACCCGTGCATCACGAGGCGGCCCCTCTACGCTCTTCTGCGACACGACGACGCGGAGCGATCGCCTGTGGACGCCGGCCCGCAGGCGATCGCAAGCGCGGCATCGGCAAACGGTGGGTGCACCCCTACGCGCCGCCCCGCGCGCGATCGCCGCCTATTGGTCCGAGCCCTCTGCCGCCGACCGCACCCGTGTCCTCGCCGCCGGCACGCGAGGTGTTCCGGCGCTCGGCAGCTCGAAGAAGAACGCCGAGCCCTTCCCCTGGCGCGATTCGACCCAGATCCGTCCACCCATCCGCTCGATGAGCTCGTTGCAGATGTACAGCCCGAGCCCGGTACCGCCGATGCCACGCGTCATGTTCGGGTCGAGCCGGTAGAACTTCTCGAAGACGCGCGGCTGCTCGTCGCCGGGGATCCCCATGCCCTCGTCGACGACGCGGAACAGCGCCATTCCATCGATCGACTTGACGCCGAGCTCGATCGTGCCGCCGTCCGGTGAGTACTTGACCGCGTTCTCGACGAGGTTGACGAGGATCTGTCGAACGCGGTCCTTGTCGGCTGCAACCGGCAGAACCGCTTCGCCGACGGCGACCTCGAACGTGATGTGCGGCGGCGCATGCGTGCGGGCGGCTTCGGCGACTCGCTCCAGGAGCTCGGGCGCGTCGAACGCCTCCGTCACCAGGTCCAGCCGCCCGACTTCGAGCTGATTCGCGAGCAAGATCTGGTTCACGATCCGCCCTAGGCGCTCCGACTCGTCGACGATCAGGGAGATAAATCGTTCTCGGCCGGCCTCGTCGAGGGCGAAGTCGTGGCGTCGCAGAGTCTGGGCCGCTCCGTACACGGCCGCGAGCGGTGTTCGCAGCTCGTGCGACGCCGTGGCGACGAACTCCGCCTGAAGCTCGTCGAGCCGGTGCGCGTCGGTGATGTCGCGGAACGCGTAGACCGTGCCGCCGAAGAACTCGACACCGGAGATCGAGATCCACCGCTCCCCCCGCGCCGTCTCGAGAGGCAGCGCCTCCACTGCCGCCGGTTCACGCGCGGGGGCGATCGGGATGCGCTCGGAGATCTGGTCCCAGCCGGGAATCGCTTCGCCGGCGATTTGGCCGAGCACCGCGTCGGCGGAGAGACCGGTGATCGCCTCGGCCATCGGATTCCAGAGGCGAACGACTCCGGTCCGGTCGAGCAGGAAGACGCCGTCGCCGACGTAGCTGAGGACGCGGGCGGCTTCGGCACGCGCCTCGACCTCGTCGTGTAGGCGGGCGCTGTCGATCGCGAGCGCCGCCATCCCCGCGAGGGCGCCGGCCCAGGACAGATCGTCGGAGGTGAACGCGCGGCGCTGCTCGTCCGCGACGAGCGTGAGCGCACCGAGCGTGCGGCCCCCGTGCGACACAAGCGGGACGGCGATGTGCGATTGCGTCAGGCGCGGACGCCGCCGCTTGACGACGTCGAGGAGATCGACCTCCGGCTCCGCTCCGACTTCTCTCTTGGCGTCAACCCCTTCGGCTCGTTCTGCCGCGAGGCGTGTGAGGGTGCCGTCCTCCTCGAGCCGGTCCACGATGCACCAATCGGCGAGCTCGCGCACGCTCAGTGCGGCAACTTCCGTGATCGTCGACCTGTAGTCGAGCGAAGACGCGAGCACCGCCGCCGCTTTCGCGATGAAGTCAGCCTTTCGCTGCCGGTCGAGCGCTTCGGCGTTGGCGGTGGCTTCCGCGGCGCGGAGCTGCTTCCGGTCGTCTTCGGCTCTCTTTCGCTCGCTCACGTCGAGCAGATAGCCCTGGATGCAGAGCGGACGACCGCGCGCGTCGAGCACGATCACGGCCTCGTCCCGCACCGACACGACGCGGCCGTCGCGCGCGAGCAGGCGGTACTCCAACCGAAGCGCCTCCCGCCGATCGGCCATGCTCGCGAGCTCAGTGCGAACCCGGTCGCGGTCCTCGGGGTGGACGAGCCGGAGGAAGAGCTCGGGATCGCGGAGCCAGTCGTCGGCGGTGTAGCCGACGAGCCGGTCGATTTGCGGACTGACGAAAATCGGCGCGACATCCCCGGCCGCACGGACGTAGGTGACAACCGGCAGGTTCTGCGTGAGCGACCGGTACTTCGCCTCCGCCTCGCGGAACCCCTCGTTCGCCGCGAGCAGCTCGTCCTCACGTTCGAGCGACGCCCGTCGGAGACGCGCTGCGAGCCAACCGGCCACACCCCCCGCTACAAGCCACGCGGGAAGCGCGAGCAGCGCCTCGAGAGACTCGTCTCCGACGAAGATCCAGTTGAGCGTCCACCCGGCCGCGGCAGCCACCAGTCCGGCGACGACCCCTCCGACCGCTCCGGCGAGGACCGCAACGAGGATCCCGATCGCGGTCGGTATGCCGGGTCGGTCGTGCCAGTCGCCGAAGGGGACGTTCAGGGCGACCGCCAGGGCCAACGCGACAATCACCGCCGCAATGGAACGAAAACGCGGCTGCTCGAGACGCGCGAGCGCTCTACGCACGGTCATCGCGATCCTCGCTGGGCCCACAGGCGCGATTCGACGACGGTAGCGCATCTGGGAGCTTTCTCGAAGCGGACGCAGCGCCGTGCGCGCGTGCCTACTGTCTGAAACGCATCACGCGTCGTCCGCGCGGGCTCGGACGCTGGCCGCGCCGAGCCCGAGGATAGTTCTCGGTAGGTCCCGAGCGAGGAGGCGCCGCGCGTCAGCCGTCGCACGGTCCTCCTCGGCGGTGTCGGTGCGGCCGTCGCCGCCGCCTTCCCCGGGAGCGCTCTCGCCGTGCGCCCGGCGAAGGGCCGCGTCCGGGTCCTCACGCACGTCTTCACGGAGGGCTTCCCCGTTTTCACTTTCGACCCGCCAATGAGGGAGACACTCGTCACGATCCCGACCGGCGGGTCGTAAACAGCGAGGGTGCCCTCGTAGCCGCCGGCGGCCCACAACCGCCGTCGCCGGTCGACCTTGACGCCGGCGACCGAGCTTCGGCCATCCTGCCCGGCTGCCGACCACACTTCGGCCTCGTTACCGCCCTCAGGCGGTAGATCGCGCCATCGGCGAGGCTGTCCACGTACACATCGCCCGTGGTCTTATCGATGCCGATGCTCTCTGGGAAGACGGCCTCGCCCGGGAGCGCGAACGACTCGAGAGCCGTTGTCATCATCTCGGTCGCCATTCGGCCAGTGTCGTCTGCAGCGCCGGCCGCGTCCAAGACAGCGGCATCCCGTTCGCTTGGCGAAGCGGCTCGCCGTCGCGCAGGACGGCGGTAGTGCCCCGGCGTCGACTCGAGCGTGAGGCCCACGGCTTCGAGCCGGCGGATGAACTCGCGAACGTCCTTCTTCATCTCGCGCTCGCAGTCTGGACGAGGATCGCCTTGCCAGCTTGGGTTGCTGCGAGGCATGGTCCAGCGTGGTGGAAGGCGCGGAGCGGCTCCGTTGTCTCATCCGACAGCATCTGCGCCTACACAGTCAACAAAACATGTAAGCGTTCAGGCCTTGCTGGTTATGCGAGGCCGGGTATTGGGTCGCCGCGGGCGTGGGCGGCGATGACCTGGGTGAGGTAGTCGTAGAGCGACCGTTTCCGGAGTCGGCAGGTGAGTGAGGCGGAGAGGAGCCGTTC
>WNFU01000258.1_pt1 | contig 95511 bp, 93 predicted proteins | sample 5400121 | NCBI WGS metagenome assembly WNFU01 (sample SAMN13153360, study PRJNA577476) | soil metagenome | isolation source: 100 cm soil or saprolite under grassland replicate 1 | place: USA:California | collected 2016-06-15 | reverse complement strand
CGCCTCGGAGAACAGTACGACCGACCCCGCCGGCACCTCCGGAATGACCACGCAGGAGGCCTTTTCCGGGGCCTCGTGGATCTGGCGCGGCAGCTTGAAGTTGCTCTTGTGACTCCCGGGAATGCACCAGAATCCCCCATATGCCGGTCCGGCATCGGTAAGATTCCACGCCACGACCGTGAACCCCTCATAGATGCCGCTGGGAGCAAAATGAAAGCGCTCTCCTGGCTTCGTGAAGGAGTTGCGCGCCGAAGCCCCGTAGTCCGCGTGCATGGCCCCCATGGTCTGCCCCTTCTGCATGCGGATCCCGTAGAGACGGTCCAGCCGAAAGCAGTCCCCGAGCCGAAGGCGAAGAATCGGCAAGATCGCCTCATGATCCAGCAGCCGACAGAACGGCTCCCCCCAGTTGAGGAAACCATGATCCGGTCCGTGCAGGCCGGCGGCGGAGCCAAAGCGGATGCGCTCGCGAGGGCTGGGAAGCCGCTGCGCATCGATCAATCGATTCAGCTCGGCCACCTTCGCCGCCCCCAGGACGTTGTGGATCACCAAATAGCCGTGAAGATCGAAAAGGTATTGTTGCAGCTCCTGGTCCAACGCGTCCACGGTCACCTCTCCTTTCGCTGCGTCGCGGCGTGTCGACACTGCGCGGCGCGCACGATGGTGCCGAGTATGCCATCGGCGGTCGAAGAGCGGGGACGAAAGAGGTCAGCAGAGGCTCCGTCCTCCTGCTACTCTGCCGGCGCGTGGCGACCGGCTTCGTGGCGGCCCGAGGGTGCGCGTCGCAGGTGCCACTGCCCTCCGGAGTCACGCCGCCCCTGAAGTAGGGCGGGGAGCTCACGATGGGCCACGCATATAGATGATGAACCCGCTTGGCACGGAGGAACGTCCCGATGGCGATCATCGATTCCCAAGTCCACTCCTATGAGGCGAACACCCCGAAACGCCCCTGGCACAGTGTCCCGAATTGGCCCGATCACGTCACCGGTGACGAGATGGTGGCGGCCATGGACACGGTCGGTGTCGACGGCGCGATCTTCATCTCCGCCTTTTCCATGTACCGCTACGACGCGAGCTACGCGGTGGAAGTGCAACGGGCTCATCCCGGCCGGTTCGCACTCGTCAAGCCGGTCGATGCGGATGATCCGGCGGTGGCCGATGTCATCGCCGACTGGAAAAAGACGCCGGGCGCGGTCGGCATCCGGATCATGATGACGAAGGAGGCCGGGCGCGATCCGAACGACCCGGGCCTCGACCGGATCCTGCGCGCCGCGGTTCGGTACGACTTTCCGGTCAACATGCTGTGCTGGGGCAACGTGGACGCGGGCGCGGCGCTCATCGACCGCCACCCCGACACGCGATTCATCATCGACCATCTGGCCATCATGCAGCCTCGAACGCCGCCCGCCCCGCCGCAGCCATGGGCCGATCTGCAGAAGGTGCTGGACCTCGCCAAGCGCCTGAACGCGGTGATCAAGGTCAGCGGTGCCTGCACGCTATCCCGGGAACCGTATCCTTTCCCGGACATCTGGGAACCTCTCGCCCGCGTGTTCGACGCGTGGGGTTTCGAACGCTGCCTGTGGGGTACCGACTGGACTCGGGCCTTCGCAGTCGTCAACTACGAGCAGGCCGTCGAGCCCTTCCGTCAGACCGACCGCCTGAGCGACAGCGAACGCGCAATGCTGATGGGCGGTGCCTGCGCCAAGGCGTATGGCTGGTCTCCAAAGAAGGCGTGATCGACCAGCGGTAAACGAGAGGGGTCAGCGGTCATCACGACCGGGTCTCGCTGAAGCGCTCGCCGTCCGTCCGACACGGCTGGCGAGACGGTTCTGCACCTGATACCCTTCTACTGCCTGCACCTGGGCCTCTCGGGTTGGCGCTCGCTGAGCGCTAGGACTCGGGTGAATCTGGCTTGAACGCCGGTCGTCACCGACAGGGTGCTGCTGTGGAAAAGACGTGCGGCCCGGAGCCGCGCCGTCGTGGGCTTGCCGCTCCGCCAGGCGAGCAGCGCGCGAGGGACGCCGCCGATCAACCCGCCGAGGGCCGTCACGAGCGCGATCACGCCCTGGTTCAGGACAAACGCGTCCGCGAAGACGAGCACGCCGGCGATCACGAGCGTGCGGCGGAGCGCACGCCACATGGGTTCAGCGCCAGCCCGTCGCGAAGAAGAGGATCATAATGCCGACCACGAGCATGAACCAAAGTGCCGGCCACACGATGCGTCGAAACGCGACCGTAGTCGTCACCGGCGCGTACGGCCAGCCCTCCTGGGTGAACGCGAACATCCCACCGGCCACCGGCGACCACGCGAGACTCCAGAAGAGCCCGGCGGTGAGATAAAGCACCGACGAGGCGACGAGGTTCGCCCACCAGGTGACCGGATAGAAGCCGTCACGAAAAAGCAGGTACAGGTCGTAGGACCAGCTCGCCGAGAACAGCCACACGCAGACGGCCACGTAGATCTGCTCCGGCGTGGCGCGCCTGCGTACGGCTCGATAGAGCGTGCCGACCACCCAGGGGGCGGTGGCGAAGGCGAGTACCGACATAAACGCCGCGTCCACGTAGTCCCACGTCGGGTCGCTCGTGTACGGCGCGATCGTCGTGATGCCGGCAGCGGCGAGCACGAAGGTCACGAGCTTCCACGGCACGAGCAGAAACGCAAATACGCGGCCGAAGCGATGGTGAATCGGCCGCGATGGAGGAGGGACAGCGCGAGGGCTCCGATGCAGGCCGCACCCCAAGCCGCAACGTAGAGGAGCCTACGGGGACGCCCGGCCCATAGGAAACCCTAACCCCAGTTCCCATTACGCGGCTCCATGCAGCGGGCATCCAGGACTCCCTGAAAGACCCGCGCGTCGCCGAGCCGCCGGTCCCAGGAGTCGGCTACCAGAATTTGTAGTTCACGCCGAGGCGAATGACGTTGCCCTGGAAGTTCACGCGATAGGTCTGGAAGGTGCCCGAGAATCTCCCGTTGCTGTCGGTGAGACTCTGGGAAACTTGACCGAGATCGTAATACAGGTACTCCCCCTTCACGGACCATCGCGGCAGGAACGCGAATTCCGCTCCACCGCCCGCGGTCCAACCCGGCAGCATCTTCGACGTCGAGCCGCGCGTACAGATGCCCACGCAGCCGGGATTGGTCGAGGTCGTCGACAGCTCGACGTGCCCGTAAGCGAGGCCGCCCGTCCCATAGAGGATCATGGAATCGAGAAGCGCAACGCCGAACCGCCCGCGCGTGGTTCCCAGGAAGTCCAAGTTCTGCTCTCCCTTCGTCTGGAAGGGGAAGAAGGTGGGAACGTTCGTCGACACAGTCTGCTGCGCTCGGATATCCGCCCCCTGGAAATCCGTCTCGAGGCCGAGGACAGCCCACCCGATCTGGTGGCTGTATCCGATCTGGGCGCCGCCGATGATCCCCGACGGATCATCGGCGAATGACCGCGGGAGCACCCCGGCGGCGATGGCTGGCTGCGTGGCGGCGGCATCGCCGGACACGCGGATCGACTCATCACCCCATCCGTACCCGACATTGAGACCGGCATAGAAACCGGTCCAATTGGAGGCCAGTGCGGCCGGAGTCTGGCCCGCAGCCGGAGAAGCAACCACCGCCAGCACAACGGACGCTACCAGCGCAACGCCACCCAACCGAGGTTTCCGCATCGCGCCCCCCTTGTCGGCGTGCTCGTCGCCAAGCCGTAAGGCTAGCATACTGAGGGGCCCGTGGGGCTCCAAGAAAACATACGTGCAAGCTTCGGCCTCCGTCAGCCGACCTCGGCCCGCAGATTCGGAGGAGGTCCCGGAGGTCCGCGTCACGTCTTGCATCCATACTTTGATCCACCGCCCTCCTCGCCATTTTTTCTGGTAGGGAATCCACCGGATTTCGTCACGAAACCGTCTCGCGAGCCGGATTGGGTCGGCGCGATTAGCTGTGTTCTCGGAGACTTCAGGGTGGAGCGCCCGCCGGCATGGCCCATGCGCGTCGGTGAAGTAATTGCCCGGCAGTTCATCAGGGGGAGTGAGCCAAATGCATCAAGGTTGGTGTGATTCCCATCCCGTTCGGTTTTCGGTAACCAGGGCTCTGAAAGGTGAGGGCACGATCCCAGCGACGCGGCCCGGGCCCTCTACCTGCCATCGGGGAGGAAGCGCTCATGAGCGAGTTTAAAAAGCCTCAGCAGTCCACGTACGTGTCACCGCCGAGGCCACGCTCTAAGCCGCGGTCCATCGACCACTACTCGCAGCGGATTGAAGCCGAGCAAGATTGTCGCTGACCAGGTGGGCAAGTCTTGATACGAAGCGAAGGCGCGCGTAGGGACTAATACTTCTTCACACGAGCAGCGATCCACCGACTCGGGTGGGCGGCTGCGCCGGCCGCGCACCCGCACCGTTATGCAGAGATGGAGATGGCTGGGAAGGGGGCGATATTCTTGGTTGGCGGCACCGATAATGGTGCTCGGCCCGAACGCGGATGCTCGTCCGGAGGAGCGCATGCATGCCGAAGTATATAGAGCAGATCGCCACTATTCTGGGACTTGCCTCAGAGCAAGCGGTGGACTATTGCAATACCGTTCGTGCTGTTCTTCCGTTCACGCAAGTTCTTCGCACTGTAGACATTGCCCGGGTTGTTCAGGAACTCGGACGCCTGAGAGCAGCGCCCAGCGAAGTCGCGGGGCGCGCGCAACAGATTGCTGTGGCTCGACGCGCGGCAAGCCGAGGAAACTCTCGGGGCATAGCGCGCGTCGACCGTCTCCGCATGCAGGGAAAGCGGCCGACAGCGTTCTTGCGGTGTCGCTGGTGCGGACGGCCGGCTATTCCAGGGAGCGACGTGTGTTACACGTGCTCCTGACGTCTGAGCGCTCGTCCGTTCGCCTTTCAAATCGAAAATGCTGGTTAAACGTCCTTCACAGAGTTGGCATACCTGTGGCGTCGGCTATTTTGGCGCTTGCCAAACCCGATAAGTATGCCGTGATTGACTTCCGGGGCTGGCGGCAAATCTTCGCACGAAAGAAGAACTCATTTTCGACGCGCGACTATCTCACCTATCTGCATCCGGGAGAGCGGACCGTGCGTCAATAGTCTCCACACGGTCTGGGACACCTGCATTCTCGAGAAGAAGCTCGGGACGGACCCACAGACAGTCGCGCGCGACCTCCTCGACGGTCCACCAGATGCGCGGCGCGCTCGGTCATCCTCCGCCCACCGCAGCTCGGGCAGAAGCCGCGGCCCTTGCAGGAAAAGGGCACCAGGCGCTCGAATGCGCAGCTCCGGCAGCGCACCCGGGCGAAGCCGTGGGCCAGGACGCCGCAGGTCAGGAACTCGCGGAACTCGCGCGCGACGAACTCGGGCAGGCCCGCGCCGTCGGCCCGGTCCGCCGCGGCACGCAGAAAGTCCTCCAGGTGCTGGCGGATGACGAGGTGGAGCACGCTCGCCTCGGCGTTGCGGGGTCGGTAGACCGGATGATCGCGGGCCATGGACCCCAGGTGGGGGCACGGCGTGGGCCGGAACAATGCCGAGAGGTTGATACACTCAACGCGCTGGGGACTACACCGGCTACACCGCTGCGGGCGGGGCGCCTATGCGTGGGACCGGCGCCGGCAAACCCGCCCGGTCTCTCACATCGGGCGCATTTCCAACAGTCTGTTTGCCTGCGGCGATTGCGGGCCCCAGATCTGAACCAGCGAACACGGGCCAATCGGGATTACAGCCGCCCCCTGGCGGAACATAGTCGGCTCGCGTTAATGTCCTATCAGCACAGAGCGCTTCCAGTGTGGTCTGGATCCCCGCGCTTACGCGTACTGGATGCCCATCACCTCGGCGACCAGCGCCGGGCGCTCCTGTCCCTCGACCTCGATCACCATCTCGGAGGTGAGGCGCACGCCGTTGCCCTCGACGTCCTCCACGTTCTTGATGGTCTGCTTGAGACGGATGCGCGAGCCCGCGGGCACGGTGTTGGTGAAGCGGATCTTGTTGCTGCCGTAGTTGAGGCCGCGCTTCCGCTTCTCGACCTTCAGGAGCTGCGGCACCAGACGCGGCAGAAGCGACAGCGTCAGGTAGCCGTGCGCGATGGTCTTGCCGCCGGGCATCTCCTTCTTCGCCCGCTCGACGTCCACGTGGATCCACTGGTGATCGCCCGTCGCCTCGGCGAACTTGTCGATCATGGCCTGGTCCACGGTGATCCAGTCGGAGGGACCGAGCGTCTTGCCGATGTGCTTCTTGAGATCCTGCGGGGTCTCGACGACGAGCATGGATTTCTCCTCGGTGAGGTGTGTGACATCCGGGCTGCGATTATCCACGATCCCGCGGCGCTCCGGAAGCCCCCGATTCCCATGATATAGTGGCGCTGATATGAGCTTCTCCAGGCGCAGGAAGACAGTGTTGGTGGACGTGGGGGGCGTCAAGGTCGGCAGCGAGCGTCCCATCGTCGTCCAGTCCATGACCAATACCGACACGGCCGACATCCCCGGCACTGTCGTGCAAGTCAACGCGCTCCACGCGGCGGGCAGCGAGCTGGTACGCGTGACCGTCAACAACGACGCAGCGGCAAAGGCCGTCCCCGAGATCGTCAAGCAGGTGCAGGCGCCCGTCATCGGCGACTTCCACTACAACGGCCACGTGCTCCTGACGAAGTACCCCGCCTGCGCTGAGGCGCTCGCCAAGTACCGCATCAACCCGGGCAATGTCGGCGGCAAGCACCACGACGACAACTTCAGCGCCATCGTGAAAGTCGCCGTGGACAACGGCAAGCCCGTGCGCATCGGCGTCAACTGGGGCAGCCTCGACCAGAATCTCCTGACCGAGATGATGGACGCCAACTCCCGGCTGGCCGAGCCGTTCTCCGCGCGCGACGTGACGATGAACGCCATGGTCGAGAGCGCCATCCAGTCGGCCGAGTTGGCCGAGCAGACGGGCCTCGCCCACGACCGCATCATCCTCTCGGCCAAGGTCTCGGGCGTCCAGGATCTCGTGGACGTGTACCGGATGCTGGCGCCACGCTCCGACTACCCCCTGCACCTGGGACTCACCGAAGCGGGCATGGGCGCCAAGGGCATCGTCGCCAGCGCCGCGGGGCTCGCCATCCTGCTCCAGGAGGGCATCGGCGACACCATCCGCGTCTCGCTCACGCCCCGGCCCGGCGGCGACCGAACAGAAGAGGTGCTCGTCTCCCAGCAGATCCTCCAGTCCATGGGCTTGCGGAGCTTCCTGCCCCAGGTGACGGCCTGCCCCGGCTGCGGGCGGACGACCTCGACCTTCTTCCAAGAGATGGCCGAGGAGATCCAGACCTACCTCCGCGAGCAGATGCCGGTGTGGAAGGCGAAGTACGCGGGCGTGGAAGAGCTGAAGGTCGCGGTCATGGGCTGCGTCGTCAACGGCCCCGGCGAGAGCAAGCACGCGAACATCGGCATCTCGCTGCCGGGCACCTTCGAGGAGCCCAAGGCGCCTGTCTTCGTGGACGGCACGCTCAAGCTGACGCTCAAGGGTGACAGAATCGTGGCCGAGTTCCTCGAGATTCTCGACGCCTACGTCGAGAACCGCTACGCCGCCTCGAAGAAGTAGCTCCGCCCAGCTCGCGCCGTCTTTCCGCGAGGCGATGAGGCTGGCCCGCTCCGGGCTTCCCGTCCAGATCGCCGCGGAGCGAAAATACCATCGGCGCCCCACAGCCAAGCACATCGATCGCGCCTTCGCCGCCGGCGCCACGGTCTACATGCCGCAGATCCACCAGGTGCTGCCTCGCGTGGCGCGCCTCATGGCGGCACTGCGCACGACGCTCTTCGGGCCTGGGCGCGAGGAGTGCTCCTTCCTCTTCATCGTCAACGGCAAGGGACGCCAGGGCATGGGGCTCCACCATGACGGCCCCGTGGACAGCGTGTGGGTGCAGCTCGAAGGACGGCGCACCGTGACGACGGGGCCCCAGGTGCCGCGCGGCACGCGCGCGGATCTGGATGAAAAGCTGATCGGCCGCGGCTGGATCACGCAGGACCTCGAGCCCGGCTCGCTCTTCTACATGCCGCCGCGTACCCCGCATCGGGTCGTCTGCCACGGCCGGTCGCTGGCGCTGTCGCTCACGTGGAAGCGGCGCGCGAAGCCGCTCAGGGGCGCCCGCGCCGCGGCGGCGGTCACCTCGTGGGATGTCGCGGCGGGCAGAGCCGAGCCCATCCCGCGGCCGACCCGCGATCGGCTCTGGACACAGGTGCCCGTCTTCGCGGGGCCTGTAGACCGGAAGCGCGGCGATTTCCCTCTCTGGCTCCCCGGCGGGGTCGTGAGGCTGCCCGCCGAAGCCCACTCGCTCGCCACCCGCCTCGGGACCATGCCGTCGCTCAGACGCTCGGCCCTCGGCCGGGGCGCGCGCCCGCTCCTCGACGCGGGCATCCTCGGCCCGCGCGACCTGCCGTTGCGCATCATTCCAAGGAATCCGCGCGCGCTCGACGGCTGGCGCTTCGCTTGACATCCGCGCGCGCCCGGCCGTAACGTCCTCGCGGCATGACCATTACCCCGCTCGATTGGGCCATCGTCGCGGCGTACTTCCTCTTCTGCACCGGCGTCGGGCTCTTCTTCACCAAGCGCGGCGGCCAGAGCCTCGACCAGTACTTCCTCTCCGGGCGCCAGGTACCCTGGTGGCTCGCCGGCACGGCCATGGTCGCCACGACCTTTGCCGCCGACACGCCGCTGGTCGTCGCGGCGCTCGTCGCCACCAAGGGCGTGGCGGGGAACTGGCTCTGGTGGAACTTCGTGATGAGCGGCATGCTGACCGTCTTCTTCTTCGCCCGGCTCTGGCGCCGGGCCGAGGTGATGACGGACGCCGAGCTGGCCGAAGTGCGGTACGGCGGACCGCCCGCGGCCTTCCTGCGCGGCTTCCGCGCGCTCTACCTCGCCATCCCGATCAACCTCATCATCCTCGGCTGGGTCACGCGGGCCATGATCAAGATCCTGACGATCTCGCTCGGCCTGCGGGATGTGACGATAGCCGGGATGACGGTGAGCGGCGAGGTCGTCGCCGTGGGCATTTGCTTCGCGATCACCGCTTTCTACGCGGTGGCCGCCGGCATGTGGGCCGTGCTGTGGACCGATCTCGTCCAGTTCGCCATCAAGATGAGCGCCGTCGTCGTCCTCGCCGTCTACGCGGTGCGCGCGGTGGGCGGGATCGACGTGATGAAGGTCAAGCTGGTGGAGCACTTCGGGAGCGAGACGGCCGCGCTGTCCGTCCTGCCGGTGAGCGCGACGGCGAGCGGGCTGCACGCCTACGCGTGGATGCCGCTCCTCACCCTGGGCGTCTACCTCTCCGTCCAGTGGTGGGCGGCGTGGTACCCGGGCGCCGAGCCGGGAGGCGGTGGCTACGTCGCCCAGCGCATCTTCAGCGCCCGCACCGAGAAGGAAGGCGTGCTCGCCACGCTCTTCTTCCAGATCGCGCACTACGCGCTGCGGCCGTGGCCGTGGATAGTCACCGGCCTCGCCACCGTCATCCTCTACCCGACGCTTCAAGACAGGGAGGCGGGATACGTCCAGGCCTTCGTGGATCTCCTGCCGACGCCGTGGCGCGGCTTCATGCTGGCCGGCTTCGCCGCCGCGTACATGAGCACGGTGGCGACGCACCTCAACTGGGGCGCCTCGTACCTGGTCAACGACTTCTACAAGCGCTTCGTCAGGCGCGATGCGAGCCAGGCGCACTACGTCGCCGTCTCCCGCGCCGCGACGGTGCTGCTCTTCCTCGCCTCCATCGCCGTCACCTCCCAGCTCGCGAGCGTCGAGAAGGCGTGGGAGCTCCTCCTGGCGCTCGGCGCGGGCACGGGGCTCGTGCTCATCCTGCGCTGGTACTGGTGGCGCATCAACGCGTGGAGCGAGATCTCGGCGATGGTGGCGAGCTTCGCGGTGAGCCTGCTCGGCTTCGCCTACATCAAGCCCCGCTTCGCCGACAACGATCCCAATGCGACGGCAACGGTGATGCTCGTGACCGTCGCCTGCAGCACGCTCGTCTGGCTGACGGTGACGCTCCTCACGCGTCCCGAGCCCGACGCGGTGCTCGACGCCTTCTACCGGCGCGTGCGCCCCGGCGGCCCCGGCTGGGCCCGGGTCTCGGCGCGGCTCGGCTTCGGGCGCGAGCCCATCCCCGGCGGGGCGCTCGCGTGGACGAACTGGATCGCCGGCATCGTCGCCGTCTACGCGACGCTCTTCGGCATCGGCAAGGTCGTCTTCGGCTTCACCGGCGCGGGGTTGGGCATGCTGGCCGTCGCGGCGGCCGCGTTCTACTGGATCTCGCGCTCCTTCCGGGACGCCGACAAAAATACCGCTTGACATCCATTCCATAGTTTCATATCCTTCGAACCATGAAAACCATTGCCCGCCTGCCGATGGCCCGGCTCGAGGCCGACGCAAGCCACGTCGAGGCGTTCAAGGCTCTCGGCCACCTGACCCGTCTCCAAGTGTTCTTCTTCCTGGTCCGCGCCGGGAAGGAGGTCTCGGTCGGCGAGATCCAGGCGGCCGTCGAAATCCCGGGACCGACCCTGTCGCATCACCTGGACCTGCTCCGGCGGGCCGGGCTCGTCGAGAGCCGCAAGGAAGAGCGGTACGTGTACTATTCCGTGCAGCGGGAGACGGCGACCACGCTGGCGCGCCTGCTCACCGCCTGCTGTTAAAGGAGGTCTCCATGTCCGCCAAAGTCCATCTGCACATGCACGTGTCCGACCTCGGCAAGACCCGCGATTTCTACGAGCGGTTCCTCGGCGAAGGCCCGGTCAAGGTCAAGACGGGCTACGTCAAGTTCCTGCCCGCGTGGGCGCCCGTCAACCTAGCCGTCTCGGAGGGCGGTCACGCCGCCGTCGGCACGGTGAACCACGTCGGCGTCCAGCTCGACACCGTGGACGCCGTCATGGCCCAGCTCGCCCGCGTGAAGTCCGCCGGCCTGCCCGTCCGCGAGGAGATGGGCATCAACTGCTGTCACGCCAACCAGGACAAGTTCTGGGTCCAGGACCCGGACGGCGTCGAGTGGGAGGTCTACCACCTCAACTACGACCTCGAGGACGAAGTCCCCGCGGCGCAGCCGGCGAAGGGGCTCCAGATGGCCGAGGGCAATGCTTGCTGCGCACCCACCTGCTGCACGTCCTGACCATTCAGGACCATAGGAGACTGGCGATGGCGGATCAGGACATCAAGCAGATCGTGAAGGACAAGTACGGGAAGGCAGCACTTCGCGTCGCGAGTGGTAGCGGGTCCTCGTGCTGCGGATCCGCCTCGTCGCGCGGCGAATGTGACCCGATCACCTCGAAACTCTACGAATCGGGGGAAGTCTCAGACCTGCCCACGGAAGCGGTCGCGGCGTCACTCGGCTGCGGCAATCCCACGGCGCTCGCCGAGCTCAAGGCCGGTGAGACGGTGCTCGACCTGGGCTCGGGCGGCGGCATCGACGTGCTGCTCTCGGCCCGGCGGGTCGGCCCGACGGGCAAGGCCTATGGCCTCGACATGACCGACGAGATGCTGGCCCTGGCGCGTGAGAACCAGCGCAAGGCTGGCGTTGCGAACGTGGAGTTCCTCAAGGGCGAGATCGAGGCCATCCCGCTGCCGGACAACTCGGTGGACGTGATCATCTCCAACTGCGTGATCAACCTCTCGGCGGACAAGGACCGCGTCTTCGCCGAGGCCTTCCGCGTGCTCAGGCCAGGCGGCCGCTTCGCCGTCTCCGACGTCGTCGTGCGCGGTGAGGTACCGGATCAGATCCGCCGCAGCGTCGAGCTGTGGATAGGCTGCGTGGCGGGGGCGCTCGAGCACGACGAGTACCGCGCCAGGCTCGCCAAGGCGGGGTTCGAGGGCATCGACCTCGAGCCGACCCGCGTCTACCGCGTCGAGGACGCGCGCGACTTCCTGGCCGGATCGGGCATCGACGGCGACGCCATCGCCGCCCAGGTGGATGGCAAGTTCATGAGCGCCTTCGTCCGCGCCCGCAAGCCCCTCGCGGGGTGAGCCGGCCGCCCCATCGCCGGTCCGATCTCGGGCGACGGGTGGTCGCGGAGGCGGTCGGCACGGCCCTGCTCTTAGCAGCGGTGGTCGGCTCCGGCATCATGGGGAGCCGCCTCGCCGGCGGCCAGCAGGCTCTCGCCCTGCTGGCGAACACGATCGCGACCGGCGCGGCGCTCGTCGCGCTGATCCTGGCCTTCGGGCCCGTCTCGGGCGCGCACTTCAACCCCGCGGTGATATCACGGCAGCCTACTGGTTCACCGCGTCCACCTCGTTCGCCAACCCGGCCGTGACGCTGGCCCGATCCGCCAGCGATACCTTCGCCGGCATCCGCCCGGCCGACGCTCCGGATTTCATCGTCGCCCAGCTGATCGGCGCGGCGGCGGCCACCGCCCTGTTCGGCTGGCTGGCACCGCCTGAGCCTCGAGCGGTGGAGACCCCTCGATGACGGCGCAGGTGGTCTTCGCGTGCGTGCACAACGCGGGGCGCTCCCAGATCGCGGCAGCGTTCTTCAACGCCCTGGCCAACCCGAAGCGTGCCCGCGCGGTCTCCGCCGGAACGGAGCCGGCGGACCGCGTCCACCCGGAGGTCGTCACCGTCATGAGAGAGGCCGGCATCAACCTCTCGGGCGCGAAGCCGTCGCGGCTCACCGATGAGCTCGCCGGCGCCGCCGGGCTCCTCGTCACCATGGGATGCGGCGAGGCCTGTCCGTTCGTGCCGGGGCTCAAGCGCGACGATTGGCCCATCGAGGACCCGAAGGGCAAGCCGCTCGAGCGCGTGCGGAAGATTCGCGACGAGATACGTCAGCGCGTCGAACGCCTCATTGACAAGGAAGGCTGGCGACGAGAGGGCTGAGCCATGCCAATCACGACCCGGAAAGCGACCCAGGCTGACGCAGGCTCCATCGCGCGCATCTACAACGAGGGCATCGAGGACAGGATCGCCACGTTCGAGACGCGGCTGCGATCGGCCGAGGACGTGGCGGGCTGGTTCGACGGCGTTCACCCGATCGTGGTCGCGGAGGACGGCGGGCGCATCGTTGGCTTCGCCTCGACGTCGTCGTACCGGCCGCGCGAGTGCTACGCGAAGATCGCCCAGTTCTCCGTGTATGTCGCGCGTGAGTACCGGGGCCGCGGCGTGGGCCGTCGCGCGCTCGAGGCGCTCATCGAGGCGTCAGCCGCGGCCGGACTTCACAAGCTCGTGTCGAGAATCTTCCCCGAGAACGTGGCGAGCCGGGCGGCCTGCCGCTCCGTGGGATTCCGCGAGGTCGGAACCTACAAGGCGCACGGGCAGCTCGAAGGCGTGTGGAAGGACTGCGTCATCATGGAACGGATCGTCAGCCGCTAGGCCGCGCCCCCTCACCCCTTCCGGGGGCGAGGGAAATCAGGAAAAACCCCCTCTCCCATCCCGGCGGAGAGGGAAATCAAGAAAGACTCCCTTTCCCATCCCGGGGGCGAGGGAAATCAGGAAAAACTCCCTTTCCCCTCCCGGGGAGGAGAATCGGGAGAGACTCCCTCTCCCCTTTGAGAGCGAGGGGAATCCGGAGAGACTCCCTCTCCCTCACTGAGGGAGAGGGCTGGGTGAGGGTGAATCCCTCAGGCCAGGCTGGGCCAGACGACCATGCCCGTGCCCGAGCGCCAGGCGATGGCCGGCATGTAGGCGAGGACCTCGGCCGGGCCCGTGGTGAAGGCCATGGCGAGGACCCACGCGAGCAGCTCCGCCGTGCCGCCCGAGCCGGCCGCTTCCAACCGCTCCAGCGTGCACTCGCGCAGGAGCGCCTCGTGGGCACCCTTCTTCAAGAGGCCCAGGAACCAGAGGTCGAACTCCTCGTCCACCCAGAAGTAGCGCGGCCCTCCCGGCTCGTGAGAGAGGCCGCCCGTCGCCACGACCGCGATGCGCTCGTCGCCCGGATACGCCTTGAGCATCTCGCGCAGCGTCGTCCCGACCTGGTAGGCGCGCTCGGGCGTGGGAATCGGCGGCACGGTGCAATTCATCGTGACGGGCACGAGCGGGATGGCGCCCGACGGATTCAGGTAGTGCATGGGCACCGAGACGCCGTCGTCGAACTGCATCTCGCGCAGGTAGGAGAATGCGAGCCGCCGCCGTGCGCCCTCGTTGACGATGTAGCGGGCCAGCGCCGGGTGACCGGGGATCTTGTACTTGGCCAATCCCAGCCACTCGTCGTACCAGTCGGCGGGCCCAACGTGCTCGGCGCCGATACCCACCGTGTACTCCGGCGTGTTGTTGATCGGCCAGTTCAGGAGGTGGTCGTTGCTGAACACCACGACCGCGTCGGGGCGCGACCTGGCCAGGCGCTCGCGCATATCGCCGAGCGCCCGGAGCGCCTGCTCCTGGTAGTCCTTCGAAGCGCGGTCGAACCAGCCCGTCAGCCCGGGCGAGTGCGTCATGGCCATCGCGGAGACGATCGTGGCCATCGCTCAGCGCCCCCGCTTCTCGAGCGCTTGCTGGAGCCGGCTCGCCTGCTCCGCTTCCTCCGGATACGCCTTCTTGTAGGCTTCCAGCGCCGGGTGGCTGTTCGTGTTGGCGGCGGCGCCGTAGAAGAGCCGGAGGATCTGCGGGACGTAGTACTGGTGCACGCCGATGTCGTGGAGCCGGCGCACGTCCTTGTCGCGCAAGGCCTCGTACTCCGCGCGGCTCAGGCCGAACTCGCGGGCGAGGCCCTCGAGGTCGCTCGTCCACCGCGCGCGCAGCGCCGGGTCGCGGCGCACGTAGAAGATCATCTCGTTCAGCGGCAGCGTCTTGTCGCAGCGCTCGACGTTACCCATCGTGGTTTCGCTTTAGCACCTTGGGGTTGACCTTGAGGAACATGATCACGCAGCGCTCGGTCCCGAGATTGCGCACGTCGTGCATGACGGCGTTGGGGAATTTGACGATGGCGCCCGCGGGCACGACCACCTCGCGGCCGTCGATCTCCATGTTGGCCGTCCCCTCGAGGACGAAGATCGCCTCTTCCTCTTTCGGATGGCTGTGCATGACCGTGGACTGCCCGGGCTCGTAGCAGGCGATCTCCGACCAGAGCTGGTCGGTCTTGAAGAGCATCTTGCGCACGCGCTTGTCGGGCGCGAACGCCTTGAGCGCGTGGAGATCGAAGATCTGCGCCGCGCCGTTGACGCTCGCTACGGCCGTCTCGTCCATAGTCTGCCCTCCCGCGTGGATGATAGCGCCGGGAGACAACCCGCGCCAGCGCCCGCGGGCTACAGCACCGCGCCGGACACGCCCTCGTGAAGCGCCGGCTTGAGAGGGCCGAACTGGCCCTGGGTCGGCTCCGCTCAGCAGAACCAGGCTTCGGTAAGCCTGGGCGGGCGCCGCCTGCCGAGCACGAGAGCCGGCGCGGGCTCTTGCGGCAGCCCCGCCGCCGCCTGCGCGAGAGCCTTGAGCCGGTAGAAGGTCGCCGCCGCGTCCTCGGATGCCGTGGACTCGACGAGCCGGCTTGCCTCGCGCTGGAGCCGATCCATGCGCGGGTCGGGATGGGTCCAGCGATGGATGAAGGCGGCCTGGTCGAGCGGCCCCAGGTAGGGCGTGATCGCGTCGCGCGTCAGCAGCGACGAGCCGGGCGGAATCAGGAGCCGCAGTGTGAACTGCACGGGGTCCACGTGGTCGATCAGCCCTTTGCGCTCAACGAACTCGAAGATCTCGAGATAATCCTCGAGCGTCGTCCACGGCGTGAAGGCCACCCACGTGGGCCTGAAGGCAATGCCCGCGTCCCGCACGATGCCGAGCGCCCGCGTGACATCGGCGCGCGCGTGGCCCTTCTCGAGGTTGGCCAGCACGGATTCGCTCAGCGACTCCACGGCCGAGATCATGAAGGCGCACCCGAGGCGCCGCAGCTCGGGGAAGATCTCCTCGCGCTCGAGGATGTGCTCGACCTTCGCGGTGAAGTCGAAGGTCAGCGACGGGAACTCTGCGCGCATCGCGCGGACGATCGACAGCGAGTGGCCGGGGCCGTTCAGGAAATCCGGATCGCCGAAGGTGATGTGGGTCGCGCCGTCACGCGCGAGCTGGCGGATGTCCGCGAGGACGGTCTCCTGCGGCACCACGAAGAAGCGGCCGCCGTACACGGGCGGGATCGGGCAGTGCAGGCACAGGTGGAGGCAGCCGCGGCTCGCCTCGACGTAGCCGACCAGCTCCTTGCGGCCGTCCTTGTCCAGATGCGCGTACTTCTTGAGACCCGGCAGCGCCGCCCGGCTCGGCTGAGGGAAGGATAGGCGCTCGAGCACCGGCAGGGCGGCGCGGCCCCGCACATGGACGCCTTCGACGTCACCAGGGCTCCCCGCCTCCAGCGCCTCCACCAGCGCGACCAGCGCAGACTCGAACTCGCCGCCGATCACCGAATCGCCGCAGTGCGCGAGCAGGTAGTCGGCGTTCAGCGAGGCGTAGAGGCCGTAGAAGCAGATGTGGCACGTCGGGTTGATCTGCCGAACCAGCGTGGCCACGCGCACTCCCAGGCGCAGCGCCGTGTGCATCGGAACGGAGATCGCCACGAGCCGGGCGCGCGCCGCCTTGGAGGTATCGAACGGCTCGACGGAGATGTCGATAGCCTCGGGCGCGAAGCCGGCGCGCTCGAGGAAGGCCAGCGGCGAGGCCACGGCCAGCGGCTGGTGGCCCAGCTCGTAGCAGGACACGAGCAGGATGCTCCCGCCGTCAGTCATAGACCCTCAGCCATGACGGCCCTTGGCCACGATGAAGAGCCGGCGGAACGGAAGTAGCGTGCGCCCGTCGGCGCGGCGCGGATAGGCGCGCGCGACCAGGTCGGCGTACGCGCTCTCGAAGCCGCTCCGCTCCGGCTCCTCGAGCGCGTCGAGCAGCGGCCTGAGCCACGTGCCCTTGGTCCACTCCTTGACTGGGTGTGGGCCGTCGAGCACCTGGAGATACTCCGTCTCCCAGATGTCGAGAGCCGCGGCGCGAGGAGCCAGCACGCCGAAATAGAAGGCTGGATCGCCCACGGGCACGGGACGCAACAGCGGCTCGAGCTTCGCGCGCCACGGTCCGCTCCGGGCCGCGTCCGCCATCGCGGTGTGGGACGGCGCGGAGAAATTGCGCGGCATCTGCACCGCGAGCACGCCCCCGGGCGCCAGAGCGGAAAGCAGCGCGGGGAAGAGCCGCTCGTGGTCGCCGAGCCAGTGCAGGGCCGCGTTCGAGTAGATGACATCGGCGGGCCGCTCCGGCCGCCATGCCGCGAGGTCCGCCCGCTGCCACTCGATCTCCGGGGCCGCGGCCGCCGCCTTCGCGAGCATCTCCTGGGACGCGTCGATGCCGGTGACCCGCGCCCCCGGCCACCGCGCCTTGAGGAGCCGCGTCACGTTGCCGGCGCCGGCGCCCAGGTCATAGACCTCGTCCGGGTCGTCGGCGTCGATCCGGTTCAGCAGATCCACGGCCGGCCGCAGGCGATGGTCGGCGAACTTGAGGTATTGCGCGGGGTCCCAGGCCACGCAGACAGCATACCGCGGCTCGCTCCTGCGCGCCCTGAGGCGCCATAAGGTTGACAGAGTCAACTAGTTATGTGACTCTCGCACGCATATGGCGGACCGGCATTTCGACCAGCGCATCGCCGACGTGCGGCGCTTCAACCGCTTCTACACCCGCCAGATCGGCCTGCTCCAGGAGGGGTACCTGAAGAGCCCCTTCTCCCTCAGCGAGGTGCGCGTGCTCTACGAGCTGGCGCACCGCGAGCGGCCGACGGCGACCGAGCTGGGCCGCGATCTCGGGCTGGACGCGGGATACTTGAGCCGCATCCTGCGCGGCTTCCAGAAGCGCGGACTGCTCAAGCGGACGCAGTCGGAAGACGACGGGCGGCAGAGTCACCTGGCGCTGACCCAGCGAGGCCAGGCCGCCTTCGCACCGCTCAACACGCGCTCGCGTGACGAGATCGGGGCGATGCTGGGCGCCCTGCCCGCGACCGAGCAGGCCCGGCTCGTCCAGGCGATGCACGCGATCGAAGGCATCCTCGGCGCCCAGCCCGAGCGGAAGGTGCCGTACCTGCTCCGCCCGCACAAGCCCGGCGACATGGGCTGGGTCGTCCACCGTCACGCGGCGCTCTACGCTCAGGAGTACGGCTGGGACGAGCGCTTCGAGGCGCTCGTCGCGGGCATCGTGAAGAAGTTCATCGAGCGCTACGACCCGAAGCGCGAGCGCTGCTGGATAGCGGAGAAGGACGGCGAGATCGTCGGCTCCGTCTTCCTCGTCGCGCACTCCAAGACGGTAGCCCAGCTCCGGCTGATGCTGGTCGAGCCCAAGGCGCGCGGGCTGGGCATCGGTACCCGGCTCGTGGACGAGTGCGTGGGCTTCGCCAGGGAACAGGGCTACCGGAAGATCACGCTGTGGACCAACAGCATCCTGCTCGCGGCCCGACACATCTACAAGAAGGCCGGCTTCCGCCTCGTCCACAAGGAGCGGCACACGAGCTTCGGCCACGCGCTCGTCGGGGAGACCTGGGACCTCACGCTGTGACCATCCGCTTCTGGCCCGCGGCCGCGTCGGCCGCCACCGGCATCCTGGTCGGCTCGGCGATGGTGGCCACGCGGTACGTCGTGGATCAGACCGGCCCGGCGTCGCTGGCGCTCCTGCGCTACGCGATCGGCTTCTGCTGCCTCCTGCCAGTGGTGCTCCTGTCCGCCGACCGCACGCGCTTCGCGCGGCGCGATCTCCTGCCGATTGCGCTGCTCGGCATCACCCAGTTCGGCATCCTGATCGCGCTGCTGAACTACGGCCTGCGGTTCATCCCGTCCGGCCGGGCCGCGCTGATCTTCGCGACCTTCCCCCTGCTGACCATGGTGCTCGCGGCGGCGCTCGGCCACGAGCGGCTCACCCTGCCGAAAATCCTGGGCGTGCTCCTGACGATCGCGGGCGTCGGGTTCGCGCTCGGCGAGAAGGCGATCCAGGGCGGCGGGACGCATGAATGGGTCGGCGAATTGGCCGTGTTCGCCAGCGCGCTCTGCGGCGCCGTCTGCAGCGTGCTGTACCGGCCCTATCTCAGGGCGTACCCGGCGCTGCGGGTGAGCGCTTTCGCCATGCTCGCGTCGGTGGGGTTTCTCTCGCTTCTTGCCGCGGGCGAGGGCTTCTTCTCCTCCGTGCCGCGCTTCACGCCCGGCGGGTGGCTCGCCGTCGGCTTCATCGGCGTCAATAGTGGCGTCGGCTACTACCTCTGGCTCTGGGCCCTCGGCCACGCGCCCGCGACTCAGGTGACCGTCTTCCTCGCGCTCAGCCCGATCACGGCCGCGTGGCTCGGCGCCTTCCTCCTCGCGGAGACGATCTCGACGCTCTCCGTGCTCGGCCTCGCCCTCGTCGCCTTGGGCCTCTGGCTCGCGCATCGGGACGCGCGCGAGTAGCAAGAGACTCAGCGGCCGAGAAGCTTGCGCACGAGCTCCGGGCCGTTCTCCCACATCACGAGCCCCACGCCCATCAGGCTCTCGCCGGCTATCCAGCCCGACGCCACGGGAAAGGTGTACTCCGCCGACCACGCCGGCCGCTTCCTCTCGACCCACCAGCCGAGCAGGCCCCCGATAAAGAAGAGGAGCCCGTAGTACCAGTGGAAGGTCCACGCCAGCCCCACGCCTGCGGGCGACGGGACGAGGTGCCGCCGCGCCGGGAAGATCTTCGGGAGCAGCGTGAGGACGATCCCGACGAGGCCGCCGACGACGATGGACCACATCTTGACCGGCCCGAGCGCCCTGAGCCCTTCCGAGAGCGCGACGGCGACGGCGCGCCACGTCTGCGCCGCCGGCGCGGGGAACTGGTTCGTGCCCAGGGCGGACGCGTCGGGGACGAGCAACCTGAAGCAGAGCACGCTGACGAGCGTGCCCACGAAGATGCCGGAGAACTGGGCGATGAACTGCTTGCGCGGATGCGCGCCGAGGAGGTAGCCGCTCTTAAGGTCCGTCAGCAGATCGGCGCTGCCTCCGGCCGCGGCGGCGGTGATATTCGCGCTCATGAGATTGCTGTTCAGGTGGCCGGGGGACAGCGCGCCGAAGGTGAGCTGGGTGATCTTGCCCATCGCGCCCACCGGCGTGGTGTCCGTCTCGCCCGTGACGCGGCAGGCGACGAGCGCGAGCGCGAATGACAGCAGCACCGCCACGGCCGTCTCCCAGTACGGCATGCCGAAGGTCCGGTGGCCGAGCCACGCGAGACCGACGAATCCGAAGAGCTGGCCGCCGATGAACCACGAGGCGGGCGTCTCGATCGCGGCGATGGGATCGTGGGCACCTCTCTTGCCGCTGCCGAACATCGCCCGGAGATCGGCGAACGCGCGGAGCGCCGTGCGCCACTGCAGGCCGAAGGCGAGCAGGCTGGAGGTGACCATGCAGGCCACGCCGCCCCAGAGCGTCCACTGCACGATGGCCGCGTAGCCCTCGCCCTGGATGATGCCCCGGTGCTGGAGGATGGGCGCGAAGATCATCCACGCCGTGACGCTCCCGAGGAACATGCTCCAGCACACGTGGAGCCCCGTGATGGCGCCGGCGGCGATGAACATGGGCTCCCACGAGATCATCACCGTGCGCCCCATCCATTCCTTGCCGAACACGCGCTGGTTGAGCGCGGCCACCCACGTCCCGATCATGAACGGGGCGAGCTTCGCGCTCACGACGACGAGACCCTCGGTCCAGAACTTGCTCACCACCGCGAGCAGGCCGGCCCAGCCCAGCGCGCGGGCCGACCGCATGCCCGATTCCCCAACGGAGTGCAGCGCGCGCAGCGTCTCGGCGGCGGCGATGCCGCTCGGGAAGCGAAGCTGCTCGACGTTGATCATCTGCCGCTTCATGGGAATCGCCATGGTCACGCCGAGCACCGCCAGGCAGAAGACCCACGCCAGCATGGTGGGCAGCGACATGGTGGTGTTGTTGATGAGCATGTAGGCCGCGAAGGCCGAGATCAGCGTGCCGCCGGTCGAGTACCCCGCCGAGCTCGCCGCGGACTGCATGCAATTGTTCTCGAGAATGGTCATTGGCTCGCGCACGATGCCCGCCCGGTGCAGCGCGGTCCAGATCGCGTACGAGAGGATGCACGCGGTGATCGCCACGCCGAAGCCCCAGCCCGCCTTGAGCCCGATATAGAGGTTGGTGAGCGAGAGCGCGCCGCCCAGCACCGAGCCCATGACGACCGCCCGCCAGGTGAGCTGGAGCATGCTGTCGCCGCGCCCGCGGTAGACCTGCTCGTACCACTGGCGCTCGATCTCTTCGGGGGTGCCGCGGAAGCCCTCGACGGGCAGGTCTGTCACGCTGCAACTATACGCCTCGGCCGCCGAAACGCAGGCGCGTTAGGGACGGAATCCGATTGGTCGGGGTCGCTGACGCTCGGGGGCCATCAGCCGACGGATTGAATCGAACACCAGCTTAAATTGCCCATCGTACTTCTCTTCGAGCGCGTTCAGTTTCCGCGCCAACTCGACATTCGACGCCAGCATTCGGCGTAGCCGCACAAATGCTCGCACAATCTCTACGTTGACTTGTACGGCGCGCTTGCTCTTAAGGACCCCGGACAGCATGGCCACTCCCTGCTCAGTGAACGCGCAGGCCAGATAGCGGCGTCCTCCCCGCCGTTCTCGAGCGCCCGTAGACTCGACTTTTGAGGTGCCAAATTGGTACCTCAAAACAGCCATCTCCTTTCGGTCCAGCTGGAACATGAAGTCCGCGGGAAAGCGGTCAAGGTTCCGCTTGACCGCACGCACCAAAGATTTGGTCGGAACGCCGTAGAGGGCAGCAATGTCAGCGTCGAGGATGACCTTCTCGCCGCGGACGAGCAGGATGGCCCGCTCAACCGAGCCTGCGCCACGATGTCATTACGGGCGCGCATGCTGCGGTTATGTAGCCGGGGGTTGCCGCTGTCAATCCGTCATGGGATAGATACACCAAGACCTGACATCTTTAGGCACCCCTAATCTTGAGGTCACAAATTGTGACCTCAAGTTTGGCGCTTAGTGCTACGGGTGGATGCACCTCGCGAGCTGTTTTTCGAGGAAGCGGCGCTCCGGGGCTGAGCAGGATCGCGTGAGGGCTTCGCGGTAGTGGTGGGCGGCGCGGGCGGGATCGCCCTGCTTGAGCCAGAGGCCGCCCAGGGTGGCGGGCAGCAGGTAGTAGCGGGCGAGGGCGGGATCCGCCTCGATGCGCTCGATGGCGGCGATGCCGCCGGCGGGGCCGTCCGCCATCGCGAGCGCGATCGCGCGGTTGAGCTCGACGACGGGCGAGGGCTTGAGCGCCAGCAGCTCGTCATAGAGGCGAACGACCCCCGCCCAGTCGGTCGAGGCCGGGTCGCTGGCGACGGCGTGCGCCGCGGCGATGGCCGCCTCGACGTGATAGGGCGTGACCTCGGTGCCCGAGGCCGCGCGTTCGAGATGGTCCAGGCCCTCGGCGATGAGCTCGTGATCCCAGCGGGCGCGGTCCTGCTCGGAGAGCAGGAGCAGGTCGCCGGCTTCATCCACGCGGGCGGGCAGACGGCTCGCCTGGAGCACCATCAGCGCAAGCAGCGCGTGCACCGCAGGCTGGTCGGTGGCCGGATTGCGGGCGAGGAGACCGGCCAGCCGTATCGCCTCGCCGCAGAGATCCGCGCGCACCAGGTTTTCCCCACCGTGCGCGGCGTATCCCTCGTTGAAGAGCAGGTACAGCACGTCGAGCACGCTCTCGAGCCGCGCGCCCAGCTGGTCCGGGCGCGGGATCTCGATCGTGATCTCCTGCTCGCGGATCTGGCGCTTGGCGCGGACGAGACGCTGGGCGATGGCATCCGGCTCCGCGAGGAAGGCCGCCGCGATCTCGCCCACGCCGAAGCCACCGACGGTCTTGAGCGTCAGCGCGACACGGCCGGCATGCGGCAGCGACGGATGACAGCACATGAATATCATGGCCAGCTCGTCGTCGCCCAACGCTTGCTCACGCACGTCGGCCTCCGGGGTAGCGTTCTCGAGAGCGTCCAGCTTGCCGCGAAGCGCGACCTCGCGTCTGATGAGATCGAGGGCGCGATGCCGGGCGACCTGGAAGAGCCATCCGCGCGGTTCCGCGGGCACGCCGCCGAAGGGCCAGGTCTGGAGCGCGCGGACGAGCGCGTCCTGGACGGCCTCCTCCGCGAGATCCAGCCGCGCCGACCCGAGCCAGCGCGCGAGCCGCGACACCATCTGTCCCGCGCTGTGGCGGAAGAGGTGCTCGACGAGCGCGTCGACTTCGGACGGCGCGGCCACTTCCACGCGCGACGCTACATGTCCCAGATCTGGCGAACCTCGAGCGAGCCGGCCTCCAGATGCGGGTGGTCTTTGAGGAAGGCCTGCACCTCGTCGTAGCTCCCGGCCTCGAGCAGCCAGAAGCCGCCGATCACTTCCTTGGACTCGGCGAAGGGACCGTCGGTGACGGTCATCTTGCCGGCCGCGCCACGGACCACGCGTCCATCACCTTTGAGCCTCTCGGCGTGAATCATGCGGCCGGCCTCGCGAAGACCGGCCGTCCACGCCATGTACTTCTGGACCACCTGCTGCATCTCCTGAGGGCTCCGCTTCGCGTACTCCGAGCCCGTGCCGCGCGCCAGCACCAGGAACTTCGCCATGGTAAGCCTCCTCTATTCGGTTCGCGGGGCCCCACCCCGCTCATGTCGTCCATAGACTAGACGAACGGCGCTCGCGGGAATCGACAGCCGAGAGTGTGCCTGCCGGCCGGGCGTTACTCCGGCGGCTATCCGGAGCAATGGCGCGGGGACCGCATCCCCGCCTTGTGGCGCTGGCCGCATCGCCGCGGCTTCACCCGTCGCGCGAGGCCGGACGCGGCAGGCACGTCTCTATTTTGCCTCAACTCCACTACAGACGAGCTGCCAAGAACTCGCGCGCATCCTTGGTCGAAAGGAGGCCACGGTCGGCGCGGTTCCTGGCGCTGGCGGCATAGACATCCGCTCGAGCATGCGTGATCCCGAGCGGGTCGAATCCGTTGCCCGGATTGAATGCCATCTGGTTGATTTTCCTTTCATCGCCCTCTGACGGGATCGACGAGATCTCGAGATCGCCTATGACGATGGAAGCGCTGTTCCATGCCTTCGAGGCATCGTTCACGGGTGTGCTTTCCTCGTCGACGAAGAGCTGCACGCACATCTGCCACTTGACCGGGGCTTTTGCCAACCGCGACAGGAGCTCGTGACGAAGATAGTCAGGGTGCTCCCGATCGGACTCCACCGACGCCGGCGTATCGTTGTGTGCGAGGAGCGAATACTTGAAGGCAGCACCGCCCAGATTGACCACTGAACCCCAATAGTTTTCCAGTGACAGGCTGCGAACCGAGTGCAGCCCGGTCTCCTTCAAGATAACGGCCCCTATGTGGGCAAATTCACCCGCCGTCAGCTTGCCCTCACGCAGCTCCTGGAGAAGCTCTTCGAAGGCGCCGGTTGCGCCCCGCTCGATCTTCGCGACGAGAACGTCCGCGAATGCCATGAACGACTCCGCATCTCTCGCGTGCGATCGTCCTCCCTCGTTGGTCGCGAGGATGTCTGTTTCGGTACCTTGGGGCGAGAAGAACTTCAGCGCGACACCGCGGACGTCGGGAGTCTTGTCGGAGAACGGGCACGGTTGCCCATTGGAGAAGCGACACGCTACAGGAAGCGCGAACGCCGCTACGAACGGCCCGAGCTTCACCGCGGCCGGAATCTCATCGGACACGCGCAACGTGCCGACTGCTCCGAGCAGCAGCTTCTGATGTTGCCCGCGGTCGAGTCGTCCACCCAGACCGGAGCCGGCAGCCGAAGCGACCCTCCGCTGCTGCTCGCCGATCTTCTGGACGAGCGCGTCTCTGGTTGCCTCTGTGTAAGGCGCGTCAGTCCAGCCGCGCCCGCTTCCTACTTCAGACATGGCACACCTCCTTGGGCTGGGCACACTCGCCACTCGAAGCAGGGATCGCCCCGGTCGAGCCGGCGGCTCACGTCGAGCGCCAGACGGCGATTATGCACGGAGAGCGCCCCTTGCCAGAGCGCGTTCCACGAGTCGAAGACCGCTGCGGCCGGAGAGGCAACGCCCTGCATAAGCCGCCACGTATGCTGCCGGACGACGACGTCGCCGCCCTCGCGGGCCCACTCGATCCGGTCATCCTGCGCCCGCCCAATCCGGACGAGATACTCCGCGAAGTCCTCCGGCCCGTCGCCGCTTATCCCGGCAAGCTCCACACTGGACGCCGCCGAAGCCTCACAAAGGTCCACACAATCTCTACGTTTACCAGTGCAGCTCGACGACTCTTCAGCACCCCGGACAGCATCGTCACCCCTTGTTCGGTGAAGGCATAGGGCAGAGAGCGGCGACCTCCCCACAGTTCTGTTCGACCTGTCACGGGCAAACTTGAGGTGCCAATTTGGTACCTCAAGTTGTCGAGGTCCTTCCGAGCGATCGGGAGATACACCACGAAGAGACATCGTTAGGCCGCGCCCCACTTGGCGCGAGCCTCCAGCGCATATACACTCCCCCTCGTGACCCCGTCCCAGGACCTGATCGGCGCTTCCCCGCGGCGCAAGGAAGACCGGCGGCTCATCACAGGCGCCGGCCGCTACGTGGACGACCTCTCCCGCCCCGGCCTGCTCCACATGGCCGTGGCGCGGAGCCGGCATGCCCACGCCCGCATCATTAAGATAGGCGTGGAGGCCGCTCGGGCGCTGCCCGGCGTAAAAGGCGCCTTCACCGCGCCAGACCTGCCCGAGATCAAGCGCTCCATGCCCGCGGCCTATGGCGGTAGCTACAAGGGCCGCGCCTTCACCGTGCCTGTCTTGGCGCACGATCGCGTCCGCTATGTGGGCGAGGCCGTCGCCATCGTACTGGCCGACAGCGCCTATGCGGCGGCGGACGCGGCGCAGGCGGTCGAGATCGAGTACGAGCCGCTGCCCGTCGCCTCGGATACCGAAAAAGCCGTCACCGCCAAGCCGCCCATCCACGACTGGCCCGACAACACCACGCTGCCCGTCGGCGCCCACTACGGCGATGTGGGCAAGGCCTGGGCCCACTGCGACGTCGTCGTCAGCGAGAAGATCCGGCACCCGCGCATCGCCGGCGCCTTCATCGAGACGCGCGGGGCGCTGGCCTACCACGACGCGGACACGGGCACGCTGACCATCTGGTCGTCCACGCAGAACCCGTATTCGCTCCGCGACTCCCTGGCCGCCGTCCTCGAGCTGCCCACGGAGCAGATCCGCGTCATGGTGCCGGACGTCGGCGGCGGCTTCGGCCCCAAGGGCTCGATCTATCCCGAGGAGATGCTGGTCGCCGCCGCCGCCCTCAAGATGGGCAAGCCGGTGAAGTGGATCTCCGGGCGCGGCGAGGATCTGGTCACCAGCGGTCACGACCGCGACCAGGTTCACGAGGCGAAGATCGGCTTCAAGCGCGACGGCACCATCGTGGCGGTGGAGGATTCCTTCCTCGCGGACGTCGGCGCCTATCCCATCGAGGGCGAGGGGCTCACGCTCAACACGGTCAATCACTTCTGCGCGCCCTACCGCGTGGCGCACTTCCGCAGCCGGGGCAAGAGCGTCGTCACCAACAAGACGCTCAACGGCGCCTATCGTGGCGCGGGCAGGCCCGAGGCCAATTTCGTCATGGAGCGGCTGATGGACATCGGCGCGCGCAAGCTCGGCATCGATCCGGCCGATCTCCGCCGCCGCAACCTCGTGCGCCCCGAGGAGATGCCCTACAAGCCTGGCCTCATCTACAAGGACGGCACGCCGATCGCGTATGACCCGGCCGATTTCCCCGGCTCGTTCGACCGCGCGCTGTCCGAGCTGGGCTATGACGAGTGGCGCAAGCGCCAGAGGGCGCACAGGAACGGCACGCATCGCCTCGGTATCGGCGTGTCCTGCTACACTCAGGGCTCAGGCCTCGGCCCCTACGAGGGCGCGACGCTACGCGTGGACCCGACCGGCAAGGTCTATGTCTACATCGGCGTGACGGCGCAGGGGCAAGGGCACGCGACCACGCTGGCACAGATCGCCGCGCAGGAGCTGGGCGCCAACTTCGAGGACGTCATCGTCCAGGCGGGCGACACGACCCAATTCCCCTTCGGCATGGGCACGGGCGGCAGCCGCGTCATGGCCAATTCCGGCCCCGCCGTCGCGCAGTCCGCGCGCGAGGTGAAGGGCAAGGCCCAGCGCGTCGCGGCCGAGCTGCTCGAGGCGGCGCCGGAGGACATCCGCATCGAGCGCGGCGAGGCCTTTGTCGCCGGCGTGCCGAACCGGTGCGTGCCGCTCGGGCGCCTCGCGCTGGTCGCAGTCAAGTCCAAGACCCTCAAACCGCTCGGCGAACCCGGCCTCAACGCCTGCACCTACTTCTATCCCGCCACGGTGACGTGGGCCTTCGGCACCCAGGCCGCCGTCGTGGACGTGGACGTCGAGTCCTGCCACGTACGCCTATTGGCGTATGCCGTGGTCCACGACCCGGGGCGCGCCATCAATCCCGCGATCGTCGAGGGCCAGCTCCAGGGCGGCGCCGTCCAGGGCCTGGCCGCCGGCCTCCTCGAAGAGCTGGTCTACGACGAGTGCGGCCAGCTTCTGACCGGCAGCTTCATGGACTACTGCATCCCCAAATCCGACGACGTGCCATGGCTGCCCGTCGCCCTTACCGAGCACCGCTCGATCATCAACCCGCTGGGCGTCAAGGGCGTGGGCGAGAGCGGCGCCATCCCGGGCGCGGCCGCCATCGTCAACGCGGTCGAAGACGCGCTCAGCGAATTCGGCGTGGCTCTCCGCGAGGCGCCCGCCACCTCCGCCCGCATCTGGCAGGCATTGCAAGAGACGCGGAAGAACACCCCACCCTCACCCCGGCCCTCTCCCTCAAGAGGGAGAGGGGGCCAATGAGAACCCCCTTCGGAACCCTCGCCCTCGTGGAGGGGGAGAGGGCAGCGTGAGGGGGCGGTGAAAGACAAGAAGCCCGCGCCGTCCACGGTGGTCCTCCTCGTGCGTCACGGCCTCACGCCGACGACGGGCGTGAAGCTGCCCGGCCGCGCGCGGGGCCTTCACCTCTCCGACGAGGGCCGCCGCCAGGCCGAGTCCGTCGCCGCGCGCATCGAGAAAATCGCCAAGGTCGTCGCCGTCTACTCCTCGCCCCTCGAGCGAGCAAAAGAGACTGCCGTCATCATCGCCAAGGCGCGCAACATGGCCGTGCGCATCGAGCGCGGCCTGCTCGAGATGGACATCGGCCACTTCCAGGGCATGGCGATGAAGGACGCTGCCCAGCGCCCCGAGTGGAAAGCCATCCAGCAGCATCCGAGCGGTTTCCGCTTCGAGGGGGGCGAGTCCTTCACCGAAATGCAGGCGCGCGTCACGGGCGCCATCGCGCGCATGGTCGCCCGCCACACGGGCAGGATCGTGGTCGCCGTCTCCCACGCCGACCCGATCAAGGCCGCCGTGGCGCACGCTCTCGGCACGCCGCTGGACCTCTTCCAGCGCATCGTCATCGGCACGGCCTCCATCAGCGCCATCGCCTACCGGCCCGCGGGAGCCGCCGTGCTCACCGTCAACTCCATGGACGGCGACCTCGCCGCGCTGGGGATCAAATGAGCCTGTCCTTCGAGTTCGAGGAGCCCGACCACTTCACCGCCGGCGCCGTCGGCAAGCCGGGCGAGCGCGTCTTTTTTCTCCAGGCGCGAGAGAAGGGCGCGCTCGTCACGCTCAAGTGCGAGAAGGAGCAGGTGCGCGCGCTGGGCGAGTATCTCAGCGGCCTCATCATCAAGCTGGGCGCGCCCAAGGGCCCGCTGCCCACGGAGATGGACCTGCTGCCCTTCGCCGAGCCCGCGTGGATCGTGGCCACCATGGGCGTGGGCTACGACGAAGAGCACGACCGCATCATCGTGGATGCCCACGAGCTGCTCGAGGAGGAAGAGGAAGGCCAGCGCGAGGGCGAGGAGCCGGCCTCCGCGCGCGTGCGCATCACGCGCGAGCAGGCGCAGGCTTTCGCCGGGCGCGCGAAGGAGCTGATGAAGGGCAGTCGCCCCAACTGTCCCGTCTGCAGCGGCCCCATGGATCCCTCCGGCCACATCTGCCCGCGCAGCAACGGCCATGTTGTCCACTGAGACGCTCGATCTCTTAGCCAGGGGAACGATCACCGTCAAGGGCCGCATGCCCTGGGCCAGCAACGTGACGCTGCTCGCGGAGGTGGAGCTCGGCGGCACCTGCGTGCGCGCCATCTACAAGCCCGAGCGCGGTGAGCGGCCGCTGTGGGATTTCCCGCCGGGGCTCTACAAGCGCGAGCTGGCCGCCTATCTCTTCTCCGAAGCGCTCGGCTGGGGGCTCGTGCCGCCGACGATCGTGCGCGAGGGCCCGCACGGCGAAGGCTCGTTCCAGCTCTTCCTCGAGGCCGAGTTCGAGCAGCACTGGTTCACGCTGCGCGAGGACCCGCGCCACCTCCCACGCCTCCAGAAGATCTGCGTCTACGACTTCGTCGCCAACAACGCCGACCGCAAGAGCGGCCACTGCCTCCTCGGCCCCGACGGCGACATCTACGCCATCGACAACGGCCTGACCTTCCACACGGAGCTGAAGCTGCGCACCGTCATCTGGGACTACGCCGGCGACCCGATTCCCAAGGGCATGCTGGATGATCTCAAGCGCTTCGTGAAGTGGGGCCTGCCCACGCCCCTGGCCGAGATCCTTTCCCCTGCCGAGCAGCAAGCCCTCCTGGTCCGCGCCCAGGCCCTGGCCGACTACGCCCGCTTCCCGGAGGACAGGAGCGGCCACCGGTATCCCTGGCCGCTCGTTTGATGCGCGCTTCTGCTGGCGGGGAGGGCCTGAGATCAGGATCGGTTGTGGGGCGGGATCAATTCGGGTGACGGGTCGAGTGGACGCCGGCGCCTGACGATTTTCTCGGCCGCGACGACCAGAACCGCCGCAGACCTCCTCCTCTGTTGTCCGCGGCTCAGGTGACATTCTTGGCCCGCTCTTGACAGCTTTTGCGTGCGAGCTGTTGCCCGCCGTGGCCCTAAGTCTTCGCATCATTTGATCTATCGCATTGGCCTCCTTCTTGCGGTTCTCAGACAGCGATGGGTCGACGCGTCGCCGTTGTCGCCGTGACCGCGGGATGGCTTCTCACGACCGTGCCCTGCGCGGCGCAATTGTCTTCGGCGAGCCACCCCACCGCGGCGCCCGGTGTCACCATCGATCAGAGGCTCGCGGGCGCCGTCGCCCGAGGGGATATCCCCGGTGTCGTTGCCGTGGCGGTCAACCGCGAGGGCATCATCTATCAGGGCGCCTTCGGAAAGGCGGATGCTGCTCACGGGCGTCCAATGACCCCGGACGCGATCTTCCGAATCGCGTCGATGACCAAGGCCGTCACTTCAGTGGCAGCCATGCAGCTGTACGAGCAGGGTCGCTTCAGCCTCGACGATCCCGCGGAGAAGTACCTGCCGGCCCTGGCCAATCTTTCGGTGTTCGAATCGTTCGACTACGCCACGGGCGCGTACAAAGTACATCCGGCCGCCAGGAAGGTGACGATTCGCCACCTGCTCACCCATACGTCAGGGCTTGCATACGACTTGACCAGCCCGATCGTGCGCGATTTCAAGCCACGGCGGGGCGAGAAATATGGAGCCGGGCCTCTTCTCTTCGAACCCGGTACCCGGTGGATCTACGGAACGGGCGTGGATTGGGTGGGCCGGCTCGTTGAGTCGCTGGCGGGCCAGAACCTCGAGGACTACTTCCGCGAGCACATCTTCCGCCCGCTTCGGATGCTCGACACTTTCTACAACGTGCCCGTCGACAAGCAGGCGCGCCTCGTGACCATTCATCATCGGCCGGCCGGGCATGCGGACGCCGCGCTCGTCGAACAGCCCGTGCCGGCGCAGACGCCCCTCACCGTGTTCAATGGCGGTAGCGGGCTGGCGTCAACCGCGGGCGACTACAGTCGGCTCGTGCGGATGCTGCTGAATGGCGGCGCGCTCGATGGCGCCCGGATTCTGTCCGCACACACGGTGGCGCTGATGGGCCGGAACCACATCGGTGATCTGGACGTCCCCGCGATCAAGACCGCGCTGCCGGAGCGAAGCATGGACTTCACGTTCATTGCCGGCGAGCGAGACAAGCACGGACTCGGATTCCTCAGAACCAGCGCCGGCGTGGGCGGCAAGCGCTCTGCGGGCAGCCTGAGCTGGGGCGGGATCAACAACACGTACTTCTGGCTCGATCCAGCGCGGGGGGTAGGAGGCGTGATCATGATGCAGGTCCTCCCGTTTGCCGACACGAAGGCGCTAGCGGCGTACGACGCCTTCGAGCGCGGTATCTATGGACTGCCCAGCGTCAACGGACATGGGCGCGCGAGGCGGGGTGCATGAGAAGATCCGCATCCTCTGGGAATCATGTCCTTTACGCTCCGCACCGGGAGCATAGAGCGTTCGCGACCAACTCAACCTGACCCCGGTGATGGTTATCGCCCGCCTTGACGCATTCCTGGCGCCAGGGCACTATCGGCCGGCACGGAAGCGGCTGCGTCGGCAGTGCACGCTTGGCCACGGAGCGACACCATGAGCGGGAATGGTGCAGGCACCGGGGCGTCGCCGGCAGAGCGCGACGGCATCGACGTCGCCGACCCGTGGGCCGCGATCGGCAGGAGTAGGACGCGGGCTCGCCGGCCCGCTTCCCGTGGAATCGTGAGCGCTCAAGATCGAAGACAGTCGGTTGATATTACCGACTTCGTGTATACCTTACCAGGCCTCGACTCCGAAGCCACGGCAAGACGAAGTTTTTCAATTGGTTCCACGGCATCGCGTGTGGCACGCTCATTGCGGCCCTAGCGACTCGAGGACCCATGCGCTATCTCGTCTTGGCCTGCGATTACGACGGAACGCTGGCGAGCGACGGAGCGGTCCGCGAGGAGACACTCGCGGCCCTCCACCGGCTTCGCGACTCGGGCCGGAAGCTCATCCTCGTCACGGGCAGGGAGCTCGAAAACCTGCTCAGCGTCTTCCCAGCGATCGACGTCTTCGATCGCGTGGTCGCCGAGAACGGGGCGGTGCTGTACCGCCCCGCGAGCCGGGAGCACAAGGTGCTCGGCGAGGCCGCTCCTGGGGAGTTCGTGGAGACGCTCCGTGCTCGCAAAATCACCCCGCTGTCCGTCGGGCATTGCATCGTGTCGACCTGGGAGCCAAACGAGGGCGTGGTCCTCGAGACGATCCGCGAGCTCGGGCTCGAGCTGCAGGTCGTCTTCAACAAGGGCGCGGTCATGGTCCTCCCATCGGGTATGAACAAGGCGACCGGTCTGGAATCGGCTCTGCTCGAGCTGGGGCTGTCGCCCCACAACTGCGTGGGCGTGGGTGACGCCGAGAACGACCATGCGTTCATCCGGGTCTGTGAATGCGGCGTCGCGGTCGCCAATGCGCTGCCGCTCGTACAGGAGCGGGCCGATTGGGTCACGCCCGGCAGGGCCGGCGACGGCGTCCTCCATCTGATCGACAAGCTCATCGCCGGCGACCTGGCCGATCTGGAAGGCCGGCTGTCGCGCCACTCCATCCGCGTCGGGACGCGCGCGGAGGGCGAGGAGGTGCGGCTTCATCCCTACGGCGTCGCCGTGCTGGTCGCCGGGGCCTCGGGAAGCGGGAAATCGACGTTCGCCAAGGGCGTCCTCGAGCGCCTCGCCGATCAGGGTTATCAGTTCTGCATCGTGGATCCCGAAGGCGACTATGCGCTGCTGGAAGGCACGATCGTGCTGGGGGACAAGGAACGCGCGCCGACGGTAGCGGGGGCGCTGGAGGTGTTGGAGCAGCCGAACCGCAACGTGGTGGTCAACCTGCTGGGGCTGGGGCTCGACGAGCGTCCCGCCTTCTTCGCGCGGCTGCTGCCGGGACTCCAGGATCTCCGATCGCGCACCGGCCGTCCCCACTGGATCGTGGTGGACGAGGCGCACCACCTATTGCCGGCGCCGTCGGATCTCGTTTCGGTGACGCTGCCGCGGACGCTATTGGGCATGATGCTCATCACGGTGCATCCCGAGCACGTGACGCCCGCGGTGCTCTCGTCCATCGACGTCGTGGTCGCCATCGGCAAATCGGCGGACGACACGCTCCGCGCGTTCAGCGAGGCGGTGGGAGCGCACCTGCCTCCGACTCTCCCCAGCACCTCGGCGCCGGGAGAGGCGATCCTCTGGCGGCGCCGCACCGGAGCGCGCGATCCTGTGTGGGTCCGTACGCTTCCGCCCAGATCCGAGCATCGCCGCCACGTGCGCAAGTACGCCACCGGCGAGCTGGGCGAGGACAAGAGCTTCTACTTCCGTGGCCCGGCCGGACAGCTGAACCTCCGCGCCCAGAACCTCGGGGTCTTCATGCAACTGGCGCACGGGGTTGACGATGAGACCTGGCTGCATCACCTCCGACAGCAGGACTATTCCCGCTGGTTTCGGGAAGCCATCAAGGATGAAGCCCTGGCCGCCGAAGCCGCGGGAGTGGAAAATCAATCCGGTCTTTCTCCCAAGGAAAGCCGTGAGCTGATCAAGGCGGCGATCGAGCGTCGATACACGATGCCCTCGTAGAAGGGAGGCAAGAGAGATGAGACGAGCACTGGTGGTGGTGGTGGTGGCGCTAACTCTGGCCTTCGGAGCCAGCATCAGCCGGCCGGCGGTCGCGCAGGCCCCTGTCGAGCAGGGGCAGCGCGAGCTGGCGAGCAGGATCCTCAACGTGAATGGTCCGCTGATCCAGGTGAGCGGTGGCACCGTGATACTAGTGCCTCAGGCTCTGGCACTCCAGGCCGACCTCCGGGAGGGCCGGATGGTGAAGGTGAAGTATGAAATCAAAGACGGACAAAACGTCGCCACGGCCATCGAATTCCCGGAGGAGACTCCCGCAGGAGGCCGCAAGTAGCGCGGACGATCACGCGCCTTCCTGGTCCACGTATCTGTCAGCCTCCACAGCCACGGGGAGTTCGGCAAGTCGAACTGCCTCTGCGGCCAGGTTCAAGAATACAGCGATATCATCGACATTCTTCAGCATCGCATTCATTCGCGTATTGGTGACCTTCAAATCATTATATGTGCTCTCCACGAGGTCACCTTCGACTGCGGACTCCCGCTCGCCGACCTTCCAGAAGGCATACCGGGCCGCTGAGTAAGTGTTGCAGAGTTGCGTTTTCTGATCCGCGGTGATGCATTTCTCATACAGCATATCGAAATGTTCTTCCAGGCTTCGACAGGTATCCTCGATCTCAGCCCTGTAGGATTGTCCGGCTCGGGTCATCGTCCGCTTGCCTCGGGCGTTAGGTGAAAGAGTCCGCAGAGCACAAGGCGTGGCAGCCGCCCCAGGGAACCCGGCACTCGTCTGTTGGGCGGCGAACGGTGCTAGGGGTGAAGGTTGGACTGGCTCGCCACCTTGTCGGGAATCGTGGGGGCCGCCTGATCTCCAACCCTGACGTGCCTGGTTCCGTTCTTCGCCGGCAGCCGCCCGGGTTTCACAGTGCTGTTTTTGCCCTTGGCTTCATCGGAGGCACGAGTGCCTGGGTTCTGTCGTGCAACCGAGGGATCCCGGCGAGCCTGACTCGCCGACCCCCCGGCGAGGAGAAGGAAGAGCCCGACGGCCTGTCCTTGGGTGCCTGTCTGGGCGCACGCCATAGGGGGTAACCCTAACCCGGCAGTAAGAAGGACCACTCCGGCGACAGCCAGCGCCTGGATCACGCCTGCTTGCCTTGCGGGGGCAACCACATCAAAGGCCAGAAGATACCCTCGTCCAGACTCACCCTGGACATGGGTTCACCGCAACATTTGCAGGGAACTGGGGAACTTTTCCAGCACCTACGACACTCGTACCGGCTTGCCATTGGGCATCTCCCGGGTGAATAGGCCGACTGCTCCACTAGCAAGCCGAATGCCACACAAGAGAAGGCGATTTATCGAGCTGCAGCAGCCAAATCGCTCCATTTCGGCCTCTCGGAGGGGGGAAATTTCGCCCGAGACGGCAACATCTACCGAGTGAATCGGCCATCAGATCGGTTGCGGCCGGGGGTGCTCCCCAGGTTAGCCCGCGTGCGCTAACACCTCACGGCCACTCGGCCGGCGGCCGGTCGAGCGCGGCGCGATCCCAGTCGGCGAGAGTGGCGCCTGCGTCGTACGCGCTCTGGTAGAACTCCAGCACCGCTTCGTCCGGTGACGGGGCCGAGCGCACCGCTTCGTAGGGCAGGATGAAGTCAGCGAGGTCCCGGCTGTAGTAGGCGGCCGCCGGCCGGATCGCGGCCGACTCGAGGCCCGGCGGCTCGGGGCGAGTGTAGGCGTAGAACGCGGGCTCGGCCACCGTCCCGCTGCCCGGCCAGAACCCGACGCTGATCTCCTCGTGGGAATTCGCCTCGCGGAGCACCCACCACTCCGTGTCCTTGTGCCCGGGAGTCTGCCGCCCGTTGAATCGTGTGCATGCGAGATCGAAGGCACCCCAGAAGAAATGCACCGGGCTCGTCTTCCCGAGGAATCGTCCCTGGAACCGCTTCGTGATCCTGTCGGCTTGCAACAGCATCTGAAAGAATCGATGGGCATGCGCGGCCTCGTACGAGGCGTGGAGACGATCCTCGAGGAAGGGGATTGAATGATCGGCCTCGACGGGCACCGGCCATAGCTTCACGGCGATCCCGAGGCTGGCGAGGACACCCATGTACTCGCGATAGAAGTCCGCGACCGACTGCGGCCGGAGCGCCATCTCGCGGACCGCTCCATCGCTGGTTTCCACGAGAAGCCGGTGGTCGATGAAATCGAATCCCACCTCGAATGCACGGGAGCCATATGGCATGGGTGACGTCGTCAACCCTCGAGAGGTCAGGTACAGCGGGACGTGCCACCAATGGTTTTGCTTGGGCGCGAGCGCCAACCGGGTCTTCCCCACGATCTGCGTCCACATGTGAAGCGTGTCGTGAGTCGCCTGCCATTCGGCAAGCGGCAGGCTGGGCCACGCTCCCTGATCGTCAGCCATGGGTTCCTCCGTCAGGCGCGGGTCCTGGAGGTTGTCGCCGGGGCCGCGAGGGCGGTATGGAGCTGCGATACCACGGCGGCACCCTCACCGATCGCGCCGCCAATCCGCTTGACGGACCCTGATCGTACATCGCCCACGGCGAACACGCCGAGGACGTTCGACTCCAGTGACAGCGGCCGCTCCGGGTGATCGTCCGATCCCGTTCGAACGAAACCCTTTGTGTCCAAGGCGACGCCGCAGCCATGCAGCCACTGCGTCGCCGGATCCGCGCCTATGAACAGAAAGACATTGCGGATCGGGAGCTCCGTCTCCTCTCCGGTCGTCACGCGCCGCCAACGCACCCGCTCAAGATGCGATCCGGCCGCGCCGGCCAGCGCGACGAGCTCCGTCCGCGGCAACACGTCGATGTTGGCCGTGGCCGCGATGCGGTCGACGAGATAGCGCGACATGGTCGCGGCGAGACCGTCTCCGCGCACCAGGATCGATACGCGCGCGGCGAAGGCGGACAGGAACACGGCGGCCTGGCCGGCCGAATTGCCGCCCCCGACCAGCGCGACGTGTTCCTGCCGGCACATGCGAGCCTCGATGGGCGAGGCCCAGTACCAGACGCCACGGCCCTCGAACTCCTCGAGCCGTGGGATGGCCGGCCGCCGGTAGCGAGCGCCGCTGGCCACGACGGCGGTCCGGGCCTTCACGCGGCGACCGTCCGCCAGCTCGAGAGCGAGGGGGGCGGAAGTGCAATCGAGCCGCACGACCTCCTTCGGAATGACCATCTCGGCCCCGAACTTCTGCGCCTGTACAAAGGCGCGGCTGGTCAGCGCCTGGCCAGCGATGCCCTCCGGGAATCCGAAAAGGTTCTCGATGCGGGCGCTCGCCCCGGCCTGCCCACCGAACGCCCGCGAGTCGAAGACGATCACCGACAGGCCTTCGGATGCGGCATAGACCGCGGTCGCGAGACCAGCGGGACCGGCGCCGACGATCGCGACGTCGTACGTTCGATCGGGATGATCGACGCCCAACATGCCGAGGCTGCGGGCCAGCTCGACCTCGGTGGGATTGTCCAGAACCGTTCCATTAGGACACACGACAAGCGGCAGGCCGGCGGATCTCGGCGCGTACCGCTCGAGAAGCGCCGCCGCGTCTCGATCATCGGCGGGATCGAGCACCTGGAGAGGGATGGCGTTTCGGGTGAGAAAGCCCTGCAGGCGCACGAGGTCTGGAGTCCCGGCGGAGCCGATGAGAACCGGGCCGCCGGCGCCCGTCTCGATCAAGGCGACACGGCGCAGGATCAGCGCGTGCATAATGCGCTCGCCGATCTCGGCCTCGGCGATCAGCAGGGCCCGCAGGCCGTCGGAGGGGATGAGCAGCGCCTCCACGTCGCTGATCGCGCGCGCGTCGACGAGCGATGGGCGGCTGGACAGCTCGCCCGCTTCGGCGATGAAGTCGCCGGACCCTACCTCAATGATCGGCACGACCCGCCCAAGACCCTCGTGTCGCGTGACGGCGACGGAGCCGGAGATGAGGACGAACATACCCGGCCTGATTTCGCCCGTCGCGAACAGCGGCTCGCCAGCGACGTAGCGCTGAACCGTGCTGAACTGGCGGAGACGATCGATCTCAAACGGACTGAGCTTCGGGAACATCTCACCGCGGCGGGTCTCGAACGTCGACATCACAGTACCGTCTTTTCGATTCTGCCGGCTTTATTCTCGACCTTGATCATGGGCGTCAGCCATTCCAGGTCTTGCTTGAAAAGAAAGTAGGGGTCTGTGAGCTTTCGAAAGGAAGCTCGATAAGACTTCGGTAGCTCCTCGGCGATGATTTGTTCTTTTGAGAGGCCCCATTCTTCGTACAGCATGATCTTATCCGGATTGTCCAAGCTCTCGTGAACCACAGCGGTCTTGAGGGCGGGCTGCATCCTCAGTACGACTTCAACCAGCTTGTAGAGCTCCTTGAGAACCGCTTCTCTTGCTTCTTTGCCCGGCTTCAACCGCATGACCCCGATGACGGAGGTTAGATGATGCCGTGAAGCATCCAGACGATTCTGCCATCTTGCGATGGGTCTATACCAATCGACTGAGGACCTCAGAACGTCTCTCAGGCCTTCTTGCTGGATATTGCGAAGAAGCATCAGAACGTCCCTCAAGTCATCTTGTTCGATATGGCGGAGAAACTGCTCCCTTGTTCCAGTTCGAGCCTCATAGATCGAGTACATCGAGGCATTGCTTATCTGCCTATAGATGTAAGCGCTGAGAAAGCCGGACCCTGTGAGCGCCGTCGAGTCCACAAAGTGGAATATTTGGGGAATAGAAAGTGTGTCCGCCTTCTTGACGAACACTACCTGTCCCAGGCCCGCACCTGGGAGTGAGGGAGTCGCATCGGTCATGGCGATCGATGGGTCCGCCGCGCCCGCTACTGCGCGGTCCAGCCTCCGTCGATCACCAGTTCGCTGCCGGTCACGAACGAGGACTCGTCCGAGGCGAGATAGAGAACACCGTAGGCGACCTCGTCGGGCTCCCCGTACCGGCCGAGCGGGATGCGCGACACCATCTTCTCGTACACCGCGGGGTCCGCGCGGCGGCGCTCGGTCATCGGCGTGACGATCGGGCCGGGGTGCACCGAATTGGCCCGGATGCGCTCGCGCGCGTACTGGAGCGCCGTCAGCTTCGTCAAGAGCCGCACGGCGCCCTTGGAGGCCTGGTACTGGGGGCTGCTGTCGTCCATCCCGACCAGACCCAGCTGAGACGAGATGTTGATGATGGAGCCGCCGCCGGCCTGGCGCATCGCCGGGATCGCGGCCTTCGTGCCGAGGAACACGCCCTTGGCGTTGATGTCCATCACGCGGTCCCACTCCTCGGCCGTCGTATCTTCGAGCCGGCCGGCGCCGCCGACACCCGCGTTGTTCACCAGGACGTCGAGCTGTCCGAACCGGCTGACGGCGGTGGCCACGGCGCCCTGCCAGTCGGCCTCGCTGATGACATCGAGCGGGACGAAGACGGCCTCGCCCCCTTTGACCGTGATCTCGGCCTCGACCTGCCGGCCTTCCGCCTCGAGCACGTCACCGATGACGACCCGGGCGCCTTCCTGCACGAACAGCCGTGCCTCGACGGCGCCCATGCCGCGTGCGCCGCCGCTGATCAGTGCCACCTTTCCCGCGAGTCTCATGGCCACCCCCCTAGGGGAAGCATTATCCGTCGCGAACGTGATGTAGTCACGGGAAGTCAAAGGCCGTGATTCGTCGCGCCGCCTCCGGGGTCAGGGCGTACGAGGCCACGACCCGTGAAGACATACCCAGGAGCGAGCGCGGCCTCGCAAATAGCCAGGAGAGCACAACGCCAAGCGGCACGGCGCCGGGAGGATCCACGCCGAGCGGCAAAAGCTCCTCGCGGCTACCCCTGAAGCTTCCGCGCCCTGCCATGGCATGGGCCAGCTCGGCCAACACCGCGAACCGAGGGCGGGGGCGACTCGCGGCATCGAGCAGGGCCATCAGCAGCATGTGGGTGCGCACGCCACTCTGCGATGGCGCCTGGCGCGTCAGGCGCTCGCCGGCGGAGATGCGCACGAGCCCATCGGCCAGATTCACCCCGGAGAAGTACGCGTTCATGGGCTCGACCAGCCTCGGGTTCACATCGATGAAGGACGGCAACCCCGTTCCCGTGTCGAAGAAGTAGAGCAAGACCGACGCCGAGGAGGTGAGCGGCACCACCAGGACCGATTTGTCTTGCACCACTACCAGTGCCGGGTCTCCCCGATCTTGAGGATCCATGCGCGCTCTGGCGGGATGCCGCGGCGGCTAGCCTCGGCTTGCATCCGCTCGGGCGGCTCGCCGAGAGGCTCTTCGGCGAGGTCGAAGGTGCCCCAATGGATGCCCAGCAGGATGCGGCCGCGCAGGTCTTCGAAGGCCTGCACCGCCTCCTCGGGCGTGGTGTGGGTGAAACGCATGATCTCCGACGGCCGGTAGGTGCCGATGGCGAGGGCTGTCAGATCGAAGGGCCCCAGCCGCTCGCCGGTCTGCCGGAAGCCGTCGAAATAGCCGCTGTCGCCCCCGAAGTAGAAGCGCCGCGAGGCGCCGATCACCGCCCATGACGACCAGAGCCGCGTGTTGGCGTCCCCTGGCCCTCGCTGGGAGAAATGCTGAGCGGGCACGCAGACCAGCCGCAGCCCCTGGTACTCGAGCGACTCCCACCAGTCCAGCTCCTCGACGTGAGTGACGCCCTGCCCAGCGAGCCAGCGCTTGAGCCCGAGGGGCACCACGAAGAGTGGATCGTGCGCTGCGGCAAGGCGCTTCACGGTGCCGAGGTCGAGGTGGTCGTAGTGATCGTGCGAGATGAGGACGAGGTGGACCGGCGGCAGGGCCTCGAAAGCGAGGCCTGGCGGGCTCAGTCGCCGGGGCCCAGCCGAGGACAATGGGCTCGCCCGCTCACCCCAATGCGGGTCGGTGAGGAGGGTGACCCCCTCCAGCTGGACCAGCAGTGTCGAGTGGCCGACCCAAGTGACGGCCGGTCCCGCGTGACCTGGGCCGGCCACGCCGTTCCGCAGGGACACGCCATCGTTGACGACACGCGGGGCCTCGAAGCTTCGAGAGCCGAGCGTGCTGGCCCAGGCCCGGCTCAGCCAGAATCGGGCGCGCGTCCAACCTTCGGGCCGTCGGAACTCCGGGTTGGTATTGCGGAAGCCGCCTTGCACATGATGTGGCGGCCGTCCCGGCAACGGCTCGGTGCCAACGGCGGCGCAGGCCGTCAGCAACAAGATCGTGACGAGCGCGAGCACAGGGGGTCTCATGCCTCGCCTACTGCTGGTGACAGCCCATGCAGGTGTAGCGCGACCGGACCATCATCGTGGGGCTGCCGGGCAGAGCGTCCGCCTGGCGGAAGACCTCGACGTTGCGCGCGGCGTTGACGATCCGGTCCTCCAGGACGTCCCGGTAGGGCCACGTGGCATAGTCTGGTGTGAGCTGGGCGTTGCCATATATCTTCACTGCGGTCTCCGGCTGGCCCGCTTTCACCAGCATGTCGCCGAGGTTCAGGAAGAACCCCTCGAAGTTGTGAGGGGCGATCCAGGAATTCCAACACGCGCGCTTGGGCCCGTCCGTCGTCTTCAGCCGCATGTATCGCGCATAGTCCGGATTCGTGCGGTCGACCCGCTCGCCCACGCACACGTCGAGGTTTCGCCACTGCGCCTGCAGCCGCTCACGGAAACGTGGCGAATCGTGAGGAAGGGCTCCCGGCCCGTAGCCAGACGTGAAGTAGTTGAACTCCGGCCAGGCGGTCACGGCCTCCTGCATCGTGTAGGAGCCTCGTCGCACGAGCTTCTCGTCGCGGTGGATCGTCCCTTCGGTCATCAGGAGAGAGGCATAGAAACCGAGGTACCGCGCCTCACGGGGATTCAACCGCACCGCCTCCTCGAAGTACTTCCGCGCCAGAACGGCGTCGTCGGTGATCTCGGGACCGGGCGCCGGCGTGAGCCGCGTGCGCTCGGCCAGCCGCCAGATGTGCATCCAGCCGATATGGGCGGCGGTCACCGCATCGTTCGGATCGCCCAGATAGGCGGCCTTGAGAGCCGTGAGCGCCTCGAGAATCTTGTCGAATTGCCCGCCGTGGAGCGTTTGCCAGAACCGATCGTCCGCCCGCTGGGCGGCGAGCGTCCGCTCGGGGCTCGGCGCCTTGTCGGGAGCCGACCAGACAGCCAGACTGGAGCAGCCGGCGACCATCAGAGCCGCCGCTGTCGCGACGAGACGGACCATGCGCGCGGTCATCGTGAACCTCCTGCCGTCATCCGCTCACGCCGGAGCGGCGATCCATCTCGTGTGAAAGCCGAACATCCCGCATTGAACCAGCCCGATTGGCACCGCTCGTCTGCTGCCCAAGTCGGAAGCGTCGAGAATCACAGGGTCCCAACATCGGCTTCGCGCTGCTGCGGAAATAGCCGCGATATCAGCGTCAGCGCCGGGTCGGCTCGATCTGCTCGTCGTCGAAGGTGTACAGGATGGCGGCGTGGCCCATCTCGTCGATCGTCCGCTCACCCCAGAACACCTCGCGCGGGGGCTGGTTTGGATTGCGCGGGTTCTGCTCGGAGTTGTCCCAGGCCGCCGTCAGCTCGATCCAGGACCCCACCGGCAAGGCCACGGGCGGCCGGTAGAAGTAGAAGCCTTGCCAGTTGAAGTCCCAGTCGTCGATGCGGATCAGCGGCTTGATGGAGTCGTCGGCCATGCGCGCCCACACCTTCATCTCGCGGCCGAGCAGGTGCATGTGGGGGTGGATCGCGATCAGGCGCATGGGCCGGTGCACGAAGGACCCGGCCTCGATCTCGTGACGCGCTGCCCCCGCCGGAATCGTGAGCCTGAACTGACCGACCCGCATGAACTGCAGGCGCTTTTGTACGGGACCCGTCGCCGCCCGGAGCCGCAACTCGGTGTGGTCGGTCTCCTCGGCGGGTCGCGGATTGTGATAGTGGAGCTGGAACACCACCCGTGCCCCCTTGGGCAGGAGCATGCCCACGCCTTCGGGCAGCTGCCACGGGCGTGCTCCCGGCGCCCAGCCGCCGAGATAGCCGTCGATCCTGAATCCAGGCCCGCCGAAGCACGGATAGCCGTCGAGGTCGTCCCGCGACGGGAAGCGCGCAGAATGTCCCGCCGGATCCACCATGGCGAGCACGTGGTGGACGATCTTCGAGTTGCCCGGCACGACCTCGGCGGTGGTGAAGTACCGGTCCTCCGCGAACGAGGTCGCCATGCTGAAGCAGCGGTAGATGTCACCGGCGCGCGCCGTCACCGTGAAGGGCCGCTCGGGGCGCAGCACCAGGTCCGGCGGGCCCAGGGCCGACGCGGCGGAGAATTCCCGCGGCGGCGGCAGGTCGCGCGGATCGCCCTCGGGCCCGCCGGCCGCGATCCAGCGGGCCACCGTGGCGATCTCGGCGTCGGAGAGGCGACGCTCACCGGCCAGATCGCCGTACCCCGGGAGCGCCTTCCACGGCGGCATATGCCTCTTCTCCACCGCCTCGAGAATCTTGCTGCGTCGCGAAAACACGTGCTCGTACTTGCTCAGGGCGAAGGGCGCGCCGCCGCCGGGCCGGTGGCACTCCTGACAGTGCTGTTGCAGCAGAGGCGCGATCTCACGGGTGAACGTCACGTCGGGCGCGGCCGCGGCGGCACCACCCGCCAGGAATGGGAGCAGGACGAGCAGGAGGCGGAAAAGCATGCGGCGATATTACCTGAATTTCCCCCCCTCGGACTAGGCGAGGGCTTGCTCGACGACGCGGCCCTCGACGGCGCCCATGGCGAGGCCGAGGGCTTGCGCCACGGTCGGGGCGACGTCGCGGCTCCTGATCTGTGCGATCTCGCGCCCACGCGCGATGCCGGCGCCAGCGGCCAGGAAGAACGCGGCGTTGTCGGCATACGTGGGGCGCTGGCCATGGGTGCCCAGGTACTTCGGCGCGCCGTGCTCGTCATCGCCCGCGGCGGCATCACCGAAGGAATAGCCGGGCGCAGCCTCGAACATCACGTCTGCCACCTGGGAGTGATCCGCGGGCGCCGGCAGGCCGAGGGCCGGGTACTCACCGGCCGACCACATCCCGCTGACGCCTTCCATCTTTTCGATCTCACGCGCCAGCTGGGCGAGCGCGGGTTCGTCGGCGCCGAGACGGTAGAGCGCGCCGGCACCGTGGTTCATGACGAAGCGCGCCTCGCGGAGGGCGCCAAGGCGACGCAGGCGGACGTTCGGGCGGATCTCCCGCGTCGAGGGCAGGAAGCCGTGGTCTGAGACGACGAACATGCTGGTCTCATCCGCGACGGCAGTGGGCAGCGAATCCAGAAACCGGCCGATGAGACCATCGACGTACTCGATCGCCCAATAGGCCTCGGGCGAGCGCGGCCCGTAGAGGTGCTGCAGGCTATCGACGCAGAGGAAGTGCATGAGGAGAAGATCGGGCTCGTGCCGCCGCGCCACGTGGGCCGCGACGCTGCCGACCATCTCGTCCTTGAAAAAGCGCTTGGGCAGCTGGGCCCACTCGCCCTGGCGGTCCAGCGGGTAGCCGAGCGCGCGCAGCTCCTCCCACACACCAGGGGCGGTTTGCGTTTCGAACACGCGCTGGTCCTTGAAGAACGGCAGATTGAAGTCGAGCGTCGTCGCGTTGCGCGTGGCCGGCCAGTCGATCGCCGCCGTCCGGAGGCCCGCCCCATGCGCGCGGTCGTAGACGGTCTGCGCGCGCAGGAGGGCGGGCGCGTCGTAGATGGGATCGCCGGTCAGGTCTTCCGGCTGACGCGTGTCACGGTTCAGGATGTGGTTGGCGACGACGCCATGCGCGCGCGGGCTGACACCCGTCACAAGGCTCACGTGGGTCGGCCACGTGGTGCTCGGGAACACGGTCTCCATGCCGGCGGCCAGCACGCCGCGCTCCGCGAGCCGGCGCAGCACAGGCGCGCGGACCGCGGAGTCCCGCCAGTAGAACGCGGCGAAGCCATCGATGCTGATGATGATGACGCGCGGCTTCATGAGGAGACAGCATAGCGTGCCGGCGGCTAGACACCAACCGTCGACGAACCGACGTCAGGCCGGCCGACACGCCAAGCCGCAGACGACGGCGGCGCGGTAGACAAAGGCTTCGGATGGGAGACGGAGCAGCCGATCGCGGACACGCTCGAGAAAAGCGGCTCGCGTGAGCGCGTCCAACGATTCCAATTTGCGTTTCGAACGCCCAAACGTAGAGTGCATCGAGGACAGTCCGTCCACGTCCCAGTGATATTCGAAGCGCTCGAGCCACGCCCGCACCGGCTCCAGACCAGCCACAGAAAACAATCCACGCATCTTCTCAGGAGAGTTCATCATCTCGTCCCTTCGTGGACGTGTCGGCAAGGGGTCGCGGGCGCCGTGGGCGTCCAGCTCCTGCTCCCACACCTGCGACGCCTCAGTCTCAGGGTCCTCTGCCCATGTGACCGTCCCAACGGCCCCGCATGGACGGAGCACCCGTCTGACTTCCCTCAGGGCAATGATCGGGTCATCCAGGTGGAAGAGGACGAAGGCCATCACGGCGACGTCGATCGAGCTGTCGCGGAACCCGAGTTCCATCCCGTCCATCAGTGCGAGGGGGACTCCGTGCTGCCGCGCCAGCTCCAGCATCCCAGGCGAGCGATCCACGCCCACCACGCACGCCGCCGGCGCCTGACGCTGGATGCCGGGCAAATGCGTGCCCGCTCCCGTTCCTAGATCGAGCACCCGCCTCGCCCCGTCCCAACAGAGGGCCTGCAGCAGGCGCTGGCCCATGGGACGGATTACCGGGCCCCAGCTATCGGCATATCCGTGGGCGTGGGATGAATAGATGACCGCAAGCCGCTCGGTGTCTTCTCGACTCACTCTCAGCCTCGCGGGTCAGTCAGCGATCGCGCGTACAGGCAATCATGCGGCATGACGATCGCTCAGAGCGTAGGGGCCGTTGCCATGGAACAGCGGCTGGAGCAGCGTCTTGTCCAGGCGCAGATACTCCGGGTCTCTGAAGCACGTCAGTCCCACCGTCATGGCCTCGTGACCTGCCGCGGGCTGGGCTCGGTAGGTGCCACAGAGGCGGTCCCACCAAGGGAACGTGAAGCCAAAGTTCGTGCTGGTCTCGACCCCCCACGCCGAATGATGGACGCGGTGCATGTCCGGGGTGACGATCAGGAGCCGCAGTACACGATCACACCCCTGGGGAAGCCGGAGGTTCGCATGGTTGAACATGGAGCCGACATTCAGGAGCATCTCGAACAGGAGGACCGCCAGCGGAGATGCTCCGAGGGCGCTGATGGCGGCGAACTTCGCACCCATCGACAGGACGATCTCCACCGGGTGAAAACGAGTGCCCGTGGTGACGTCCACATCGATGTCCGCATGATGCATACGGTGCAAGCGCCAGAGAATCGGCACGGCGTGAAACACCACATGCTGGAGGTAGATGGCGAGGTCCAGCATCAAGACGGCGACGGCGATCGCCAGCACGGCCGGCATGGCGACGGCATGGAGCAGCCCCCAGCCCTGCTGCTCGGCGATCACGGCCATGCCCACGGCCGTCACCGGCAGCGCCAGGCGCGTGACGAGCGTGTTCAGCACGACCAGGGCAATGTTGGTCAGCCACCGCCCTCGACGACTGACCGCTCGGGCACGCCGCGGGATCAGCGCCTCACCGGCTGCCAAGAGAGCAAAGGTGGCGGCGAACGCCACGAGCCGAATGCCCGGTTCGAACCGCAGGAGATCCATGACACCCAGCCTACCGGTGTCCTTGCATAAGCTCCAATTGCATGTTCGTATCAATCTCATAAGCTAAGCCTTATGCAGCCCACCCTCCGGCAGTTTGAGGTGTTCCTGGCCGTGGCCAAAGCCGGTAGTTTCCGGGCCGCCGCGGAGGCTATGCACCTGAGCCAACCTGCCCTCTCCCAGCACGTGGCCGAGGTGGAGCGCGAGCTGGGGACGCATCTCTTCGACCGTCTGGGACGGAAGATTGCCCTCACCGAAGCCGGCCGGATCCTCGAGGAGCACGCCCTGCGGCTGTTCGCGTCCCTGGCGAGCGCCCGGGAGGCCGTCGCCGATCTCGGCGGGCTCAAGCGCGGCTCGCTGGTCATTGGCGCCAGTACGACGCCTGGGATCTATGTGCTCCCAGGCATCATCGCGGCATTTCAAAAGACATACCCCGGCGTGGCATTGAGCCTGCGCATAGAGAACTCCGCCCTCATCGAGGAGCAGATTCGAGGGAACGAGGTGGACCTCGGCGTCGTTGGGGGACACGCGCTCCGGCTCGGCGAGGAGTGCGTCGCCGCCGGGCTCCTCGACGAGCTGGTGCTCATCGTGCCGCCGAGTCATCCGTGGGCTCGGCGGCGAGAGGTTCAGCCGGGCCAGCTCCGAGATCAACGGCTCCTCATTCGCGAAGAGGGCTCCGCGACCCGTCAACTGACCGAGCGCGCGCTGCAACAGGCCGGTGGTTCCATCACGGCATCCATGGAGCTCGGCCACACCGAAGCGATCAAGCAGGCGGTCATGGTCGGGCTGGGAGTGGCCTTCGTCTCGATCCACGCCATTCGGGGCGAGCTGGCTGCCGGCCGGCTGCGAGCGCTGCGGCTCCGCGGCGTGCGAATCCAGCGGCACTTTCATATCATTCACAACGAGGCCCGCGCGTTGAGCGCGAGCGCCCGAACCTTCATCGAGTTGCTCAAGACCGCACGCGTCAATCTTCGAGAAGTGCGAAGCGGCGGGCGGACATAGCACGCGTAGTCCAGCGCGATCTCGGCCAGAGTAGTCGGGCCGTGTGGTAGGATCGCGACCACTCGCGCTCGGGAGGAACCCATGGCCTACGACCTGCTGATCAAGAACGGGATGCTGGTGGACGGCACGGGGGCGCCCGCGCGCCGGGCCGACGTGGCCATCACGGGCGGCAAGATCGCCGAGATCGGCCGGGTGAGTGGCGGCGCCGCCACCGTGATCGATGCCGCCGACCTCGTGGTCGCGCCGGGCTTCATCGACCCGCACACCCACTACGACGCGCAGATCTGCTGGGACGGCGCGGTGACCCCGTCCTCCTGGCACGGCGTCACCAGCGTCATCATGGGCAACTGCGGCGTGGGCATCGCGCCGTGCAAGCCCAAGGCGCGCGAGGTCGCCATGCGTGACCTGGTCAACGTCGAGGCGATTCCCTTCGACGTCCTCAACATGGGCATCACCTGGGACTGGGAGACGTTTCCCGAGTTCATCGAGGCGGCAGCGCGGCGGAGCCCGTCGCTCAACCTGGGCTTCCTGGCGCCCCTGACCCCGTTCCGCCATTACGTGATGGGCGAGGCGTCGATCGAGCGCGCGGCCAGGCCCGACGAGACCGGGCAGATCAAGGCGCTGCTGGGCGAGGCGATCGACGCCGGCGCGTTCGGCTTCTCGACGACGATCCTCAATCAGCACATGGGCTACCAGGGCCGCCCGCTCGCCTGCCGCAACGCCAGCCGTGAGGAGCTCCGGGCCTACGCGAACGCGCTCAAGGAGCGCGGCAAGGGCGCCATCGAGATCGCGCTGACCCGCAAGATCGCCGTGATGGACGACGAGGAGTACGACCTGCTCGACTTCCTGCTGCGCGAGAGCGACCGGCACGTCACCTTCCTGGCGCTCTTCGACCGCGACGACATCCCGGAGGCGGTGCGCGACACCCTGCGCAAGGCGGCGCCGCTCATCGCCCGCGGCGCGCGGCCACAGACGTCCCCGCTGCCGCTGACGCGCGACATCAACATGCGGAGCCCGTTTTCCTTCGCGGCCTTCCCGAGCTGGAACCGGGTGTTCGTCGACAAGTCGAAGCCGGCCCAGGCGGCCGTCTACGCCGATCCTGCCTTCCGCAACCAGTTCCGCGAGGAGCTCCGGCGGCCTATGGCCTTCGGCAACTGGGAGCGCATCAACGTGCACGAGGTCGCATCGCCCGCTCTCAAGGCGCTCGAGGGCCGCTCGGTCGCGGACATTGCCCGCGAGCAGGGCAAGGACGGCGTAGACGCCTTCCTCGACCTGACGCTCGAGGCCGATCTCGACATCGAGTTCACCATGGCCTCGTTCAACACGCGGGTGGACCGGATGACGGAGATCTTGAACGACAAGAGCGTGCTGGTGGCGCTGGGCGACGGCGGCGCGCACGTGGACATGCTGTGCGACGCGGGCTACCCGACGTATCTCCTCGGCACCTGGGTGCGCGAGCGCCAGTCGTTGACGCTCGAAGAGGGCGTGCGGCGGCTCACCTCGGATCCGGCCGAGGTCTTCGGCGTCCGGGACCGCGGCCGGCTCGCCCCCGGCCTCGCCGCGGACGTGGCGATCTTCGACGCGGGCCGGATCGGCTCGACCAACCGCGGCGAGCGGCGGTTCGACCTGCCCGGCGGCGCCAAGCGCATGGTCATGCCGTCGCGCGGGGTCGAGTACACCGTGGTCAACGGCGTCGTGACCTGGAAGAACGGCAAGCTCACCGGAGCGGCCGCGGGCCAGGTGTTACGCTCCTGACGCGGGGTCGACGCGGGGCACCGATCAGACAGGAGGCGATGATGAAAGAGTACGGCGCCACTCTTCTCCGGCTCATGGTTGGGATCATCTACCTGATGCACGCCTACCTCGTCTTCTTCGTCGTCACCCCGGCCGGCTGGGTACGCTTCGCCCGGTCAAATGGCGTTCCGCTGCCCGAAGTGCTGGTGTGGTACATCCTGCTAGCCCACGCGCTGGGGGGCATCGCACTGATCATTGGGCTCTGGACCCGGTGGGCTGCTCTCGCCAACGTGGTGGCCGTGCTTGGCGCCCTCTGGTTCGTGTACTTGAAGACGGGCTTCTTCCTCAAGGGCGTCCTTTTCGACGCCACCAAGGGGATCGTGGTGCGGGCAGGCTACGAGTTCGAACTCCTGTTGCTCGTGGCGACGGTCGCCCTGGTCCTGTTGGGCGGGGGCGCAATGGCGCTGACCCGGGACGAGTAGGGCGACTTCATCGTCCCCGTCCGCGGCGCCTAGGCAGGACCGCGCTCCTTGAGCACCCACGCGTAGTCGAGGGCGATCTCGCGCAGGTAGTCGTAACGGCCGGAGGCGCCGCCGTGGCCGGCGTCCATGTTGATCTTGAACAGCGTGGCGAGGGCGCCGGCGTTCAGCGCGCGCAGCTTGGCCACCCACTTGGCGGGCTCCCAGTACATGACCTGGCTGTCATTGATCGACGTCTTGACGAGCATGGCGGGATAGGGGCGCGCGCCGAGACTCGTATACGGGCAGTAGGTCTTCATGTACTCGTACTGCTCGCGGATCTTCGGATTGCCCCACTCCTCGAACTCGCCCACCGTCAGCGGCAGCGACTCGTCCAGCATGGTGTTGATCACGTCCACGAACGGCACGCGCATGATGGCGGCATGGCACAGATCGGGGCGCATGTTGAGCACGGCGCCGATCAGGAGGCCGCCGGCGCTGCCGCCTTCGATCACGAGGCGCTCGGTCGCCGTGTAGCCCTCCTTCACCAGGTGCTCGCCCACGGCTATGAAATCGCTGAAGGTGTTGCGCTTGCTCATCATGCGGCCGGCGTCGTGCCAACGCTTGCCCAGCTCACCGCCGCCGCGGATGTGGCCGATGGCGATGGTGAAGCCGCGATCGAGGAGGCTCAGGCGATTGGAGGAGAAGGTGACGGGGTAGGGCATGCCGTAGGCGCCGTAGCCCGTCAGCAGCACGGGCGCCGTGCCGTCGCGCGGCGTCTCCTTGCGGCAGACCACCGAGATGGGCACCAGCGTGCCGTCGGGGGCCGTGGCGTGCAGGCGCTCCGAGCGGTAGCGCGCGGGATCGTAGCCGCCCAGCACCTCCGTCTGCTTGAGCAGCGTGGGCTCGCGCGTGATGGTGTCGTAGTCGAAGACCGAGGCGGGCGTGATCAGCGATTGGTAGCGGAAGCGGTAGAGCCGAGCGTCGAACTCGTGGTTGTGGTCCGCGCTCACTTCGTAGGTCGGCTCGGGAAATTCCACGTGGTGCGAGGCGCCGTCGCGGAGCGCCGTGATGCGCAGGCGGATCAGGCCGCCCTCGCGCTCGTGGGCGACGTAGTGGTCGGCGAAGACCTCGACGTCTTCCAGCATGACGTCGTCGCGGTGCGGGATGAGCTCGGTGAAGCGCTCGGGGCGCGGATCGGCCACGGGGGCCGAGACCAGGCGGAAGTTGCGGCGGCCGCCGCCGTTGGTGCGGATGTAAAAGCGGTCGCCGCCCCCGCCGTTCCCATGGTCGACGGCGTACTCGTGGTCCTTCTCGCGCGGCGTGAACATCTTCCAGACGGCGGCGGGATCGTGGGCCGGGATATAGCGCCACTCGCTACTGGTGAAGGAGCCCGCGCCCAGGAAGAGATAGGCTCTGCTCCGCGAGCGCTCGACGCCGATGCGGAAGAGAGCGTCCGTCTCTTCGTAGATCAGGTCCGAGCCCGACACGCCGGGTCGGAAGCACCAGAGCCGGTAGGGGCGTTTGGCGTCGTCCTCGGTGACGTAGAAGATCGTCAGGTCGTCGGCCGCCCAGGCGACGGAGGCCACGCGCTCGATGGTGCGCGGCAGGAGCTGGCCCGTGCGCAGATCTTTCACGTACAGCGTGTACTCGCGGAAGCCGGTGATGTCCGTCGTGTAGGCAAGGAGATGGCCGTCGTCGCTGACCGTGTAGGCGCCGAGGGAGAAGAAGGGATGCCCCTCGGCCATGGTGTTCAGATCCAGCGTCACCTCTTCGGGCGCGTCGAGGTTGCCGGCCTTCCTGCAATAGATCGGGTACTGCTTGCCCTTCTCGGTGCGCGAGTAGTAGAAATGCGCGCCCCGGCGGTAGGGCACGGAGGAGTCGTCCTCCTTGATGCGAGCGAGCATCTCCTGGTAGAGCGCCTCCTGGAAGGCCTCCGTGGGCTTCATCACCTCTGCGGTATAGGCGTTCTCGGCGCAGAGATAGGCCGTGACGTCGGGATTGTCCTTCTCGCGCAGCCAGAAGTAGTCGTCCTGGCGAATGTCGTCGTGGAGCACGGTTACCTCGGGGATCTTCTTGGCCACGGGAGGCATCGTCATAGGGTCGTAACTTTACCGGGGCGCTGGCGCTTGTCAAGGCGCCCCGCCGTGGTATACCCGTGCCACTATGCCTGAGCTTCCGGACATCACCGTCTACCTCGAGGCGCTGGACGTGCGCGCGCGCGGCGCCACGCTGGAGGGCGTGAGGCTGGCGAGCCCCTTCGTCCTGCGCTCCGTCGATCCGCCGATCTCGGAGGCGCACGGACGCGAGGTCACGGGGCTCCGCCGCGTGGGCAAGCGCATCGTCATCGCGCTCGAGGGCGATGTGTACCTCTCGATACACCTGATGATCGCCGGGCGGCTCCACTGGAAGGCCGGGGGCGCCAAGGTGCCGGGAAAGGTCGGGCTCGCGGCCTTCGACTTCTCGACGGGCACGCTGACGCTGACCGAGGCGGGAACCAAGCGGCGCGCCGCGATACACCTGGTGCGGGGAGAGGCGGCGCTGTCCGCGCTCGACGCGGGCGGGGTCGATCCCCTCGCCTGCGACGCGGCCGAGTTCAGCGCCGCGATCACGCGCGAGAACCACACGCTCAAGCGCGCGGTGACGGACCCGCGCATCCTCTCCGGCATCGGCAACGCCTACTCGGACGAGATCCTGCACCGCGCGCGCCTTTCGCCCGTCCGGCAGACGCGGGCGCTCAGCGACGGCGAGCACGCGCGGCTCTACGAGGCGACGCGCGCCACGCTCTACGACTGGATCGTGCGGCTGCGGCAGGCCGCGGGAGGCGACTTCCCCGAGGGCGTGACCGCCTTCAGGCCGGAGATGGCCGTCCACGGCCGCTACGGCAAGCCCTGCCCCGACTGCGGCGCCCCCGTCCAGCGCATCCGGCACGCGGACAACGAAACCAACTACTGCGCCAAGTGCCAGACGGGCGGCAAGCTGCTCGCGGACCGCGCGCTGTCGCGACTGCTGAGAGCCGACTGGCCGCGGACGCTCGAAGAGATGGAGGAACGCCGGGGCCTTGCGCCCCAGAGTAAGATGGGCAGGCCCACACGGAGGGGGCATTCATGATCACAGCACTCGAGTTCATCCAGGGCGGGCTCAAGACGCTTCACGGCAATCTCGAAAAGCAGCTCGAGGGCCTCACGCCCGAGCAGCTCCATGCCATCCCCGCGGGCAATCCGAAGGCCAACACCCTCGCGTGGGGACTCTGGCACTACGCGCGCACCGAGGACAACGTCGTCCAGTACATCCTCCAGAACAAGAAGACACCGATCTGGAACGAGGGCGGTTACGCGGCGAAGACGGGCCTGCCGGAGACGGGCCAGGGGACGGGCATGCCCGTGGCCGAAGCGCAGGCGCTCCGCATCAAGGACATCGCCGCGTTCAAGGAGTATATGGGCAAGGTGTGGGCGGCGACCGACTCGCTCATCGGCAAGAATGACCCCGCGCTGCTCGACCGCATGGTGTCGATCAGGCCGCTCGGCGAGATGCACGCGATGCGCGCGCTGGGCGCGGTCTGTCTCACCCACGGCGCCCAGCACTTCGGCGAGATGGAGCTGGCGCGGACGCTGGTCGGCGCGGGCGCCGTCAACACCGTCTAGCTCGAGAGGAATTCTTCCACGAGGAAGATGACGCGCTCCGATCGCTCTTCCTGGGGGAAGTGACCGGCGTCGTGGAAGCAGGCCGTGCGCTTGTGCGAGAAGACGGTCTGGAGGCGATCGAGCTCTTCCTGGCGAAAGGCCGGGTCGTTCATGCCCCAGAGGATGAGCGCCGGAATGTCGCGGATCCTCTCCCGGCGGCGCCAGAGCACGTCGTACCACTCGCCGGCGCCGAGGAGCGCGCGGGCGTAGGCGTGGGTGGCGACGCGCTCGGCGGCCGAGCCGAACGGGCGCGTGTACTGTTCCTGGATGCGGCGCGGGAAGCACGTCCTGTCAGCGATGGCGTACTTCATGATGACGCGCACGGAGAAATTCAGCCGCAGGTAGAGGAAGCGGCCCAGCGCGCCGCCGAAGAGCCGGCCGAAGCGCTCGTAGTGCGGATCGCCGCTCAGCGACCACATCCACGTGTTCAACAGGACGACGCTCTTGACGTTCGCCGGCTTCTCGATGGCGTAGGAGAGGCCGAACGGCCCGCCGAAGTCGTGCAGCACCAGCGTGACGTCGCGCAAGCCCAGGTGTTCGATCAGGTGCCGGAGATTGGCCGCCTGCTCGGCCGGCGCATAGGAGGCGTCCTGCGGCTTGTCGGAGAGGCCGAAGCCGAGATTGTCGGGCGCGACGCAGCGGTACCGCGGCGAGAGCGCCTTGATCAGGTGGCGCCAGACGAAGGACCAGTCGGGCGTACCGTGGACGAAGACGAGCGGCGGTCCCTGCCCCTCGTCCACGTAGTGCATGCGGCCCGCCGGCAGGTCGAGCCAGCGCGAGGTGAATGGATACTCGGCCCGGTCGAGCCAGGCCGGGGCGGCCATCTCAGCAGCCGAGCTGATCCGCTAAGTCGAAGAAGTCGCGCGCGACCACGTCCCAGTCGCGCTCGGCCGTCAGGTCCTTGGCCTGGCCGGGCCCGTGCTCCGTGGGGCGCGTCACGAAAACGGTCTTGAAGCCCAGCGCGCGCGCCGCGGCGAGATCGTTGTTGTGCGCCGCGACAAGCGCGCAGTTCCGCGGCTTGAGCCCGAGCATGGCCGCCGTGCCCAGATAGCATCCCGGCTGGGGCTTGTAGTGGCGCGTGACCTCAGCGCCGAGGATGGCGTCCCACGGCAGCCCCGCGCGCTTGGCCATGTTGACCATGAGCGCCACGTTGCCGTTAGACAGCGTGGCGAGGACGTACTTCCGCTTGAGCCGTGTGAGGCCCGGCACGGCGTCGGGCCACGGATCGAGGCGATGCCAGGCACGGTTGAGATCATCGAGCTCTCCGGCCGTCACGCCCTTGATGCCGAGCTCGGAGACGAGCTTGTCCAGACTCTCTCGATGGAGATCGTCGAGCTTGGTCCACGCGCGCTTGCCGCTCCGCACCTCTTCCATGGCCGGCTGGTACATCGCCCGCCAGCGGTCGGCGAAGGCTGCCCAGTTCACGCTGAGCCCGCGCGGCTTCCCGAACGCCTCGCCTTCCCTGATGATGCTCGAGCGCCAGTCCACGACCGTGCCGAACACGTCGAACGTGAGCGCCTTGACGGAGGAGGGATCGATGGCGGCCATCAGTCGAGCGCGGGGCGCTTCTCCTGCCAGGGCCGCGCCTTCTCGAAGGCCGCGGCGGCCTGGAGCACGGTGAGATCGGCGAAGCGGCGCCCGACGACCTGGAGGCCGACGGGCAGCCCCGCCTTGGTGAAACCCGCGGGGAGTGAGCAGGCGGGCTGGCCGGTGAAGTTGAAGGGATAGGAGAAGGACGCCCAGCCGAGCCAGTCCCACGTGTGCTGAGGCCAGTGCTCGGGGTTGAGACGGCCCAGCGGGAAGGCTGCGACGGAGACGGACGGCGTCAGCAGGAGGTCGTACGTCTCGAAGAGCGGGCGGACGGAATCCCAGTGCGCCATCTTCCTGCCGCGCATGTCGATGTAATCAGCAAGGCTCACGCGCAGGCCATCCTCGATGCACGCGACGAAGTCCGGGTCCATCTTCTCCCGCCACTTGGGCAGGTACTGCGACCACGAACCGGCGTAGTGCGCGGGCCACATCATGCGGATCATGTCGTGGGTGTCGGCGAAGCGCGTCTCGACCTCTTCGACCTTCGAGCCCAGGTCCTTGAAGGCCCCGGCGGCGCGCTTCACGAGAGCGGCCACCTCGGGATCGACGGGAAGCCCGCCCATGTCGGGGCTCCACGCCACGCGCAGGCCTTTGACGCCGCGGTTGAGCTTGCCGACGTAGTCATCAGGCGCGGCGTCGAGGGAGGTGCGGTCCCAGTCGTCGGGGCCCGCCATGATGCTCAGCATCAGCGCGGCGTCCCCCACCGTGCGCGTCATCGGCCCGTTGTGGGTCGTGTAGTCGTTGTTCGACACGGGCCACTGCGGCACGCGGCCGTACGACGGCTTGTGGCCGAAGATGCCGCAGAAGGACGAGGGCACGCGGATGGAGCCCGCGCCGTCCGAGCCCTGGTGGAGAGCGCCCAAGCCCGCCGCGGCCGCCGCGCCCGCGCCCGCGCTCGAGCCGCCGGTGTTCATCGCCAGGTTCCACGGGTTGTGCGTGTCGCCCGTGAGCGGGCAGCCGCTGAGCGCCTTCCAGCCGAACTCCGGCGTCGTGGTCTTGCCGATGAGTATCCCGCCCGCCTCCTTCAACCGCCGGACGAACGGGGCGTCGTGATCCGGGACGCGCGAGGCGAAGATGTGCGAGCCCGACATGGTCCGCACGCCCTTGGTGAGCGTCAGGTCCTTGATCGAGAACGGAATGCCGTGAATGGGACCGAGCTTCTTCCTCTTCATCACCGCCTGCTCGGCCTCGCGCGCGGCCTTCATCGCCGCATCCGCCGTGACGAGGCAGTAGGCGTTGAGCTTGGGATTCAGCCTCTCGACGCGCTCGAGGACTGTGCGGGTCAGCTCGACTGGCGAGAGCTTCTTCGAGCGGATCAGCGGGATGAGCTTGCTGGCCGGCGTGTAGCAGAGTTCCGTTGGGTTCATGCGTGCCTCCGGGCTTGTGGTTACTGCGTCGGGCGCATGGTAGCACGTCGGCGGGCCCCGCCGGCACCGGCCTAAGTGTGAGCACAAGTGCTCAGCTTCTTACCAGCGGATGCCCGCGCTGACCACCGCTGAATCTTTGTAACTTTGTGACTTTGTTCTGAAAAACTTGCTGGCATCCTGCTTGCCCCTAGGTTGGGCGTCTGTAAGACCAAAGGGGGCTCAACATGGTGACGGCGACGATCAACGGCATCGGCATCCAGTACGACATGTCGGGCGCGGGCCCGCCCGTCCTCTTCCTGAATGGTCACGGCACGCGCGCGGCGCATTGGGAGCGCCAGCGGCACGCGCTCGAGTCCCGCTACCGCGTCATCACGTTCGACGACCGCGCCGCCGCGTCCAGCCGCGTGCCCGCGGAGGCCGTGTATCCGGTTCCCCAGATGGCCGACGATGCCGTCGCGCTCCTCGACCACCTGGGCATCGAGCGCGCGCACCTGGTCGGTCGGTCGACAGGCGGCTTGATCGCCCAGGAGATCGCGCTCCGCCACGCCGAGCGCGTTCGCTCGCTGACGCTCGCCTCGGCGTGGCCCCACCCCGGACCGCTCGACCAGATCACCCAGCCCGCCCTGGTCCTGGCCGCGGCGGAGGCCACCCTGCCGCCCCCGCACGTGTCGATCGAGCTGGCGCGGGCGCTGCCGAACGCGCGCTTCAAGTGGCTGCCCGGCGGCTCCCACTTCATCGCGGAGCACAGCGACCGGTTCAGCGAAACGCTGCTGTGCTTCCTCGACTGGCTCGGCGCGGCCTCGGCCTAGAGAACGGGTTATGATCGGAGGCCATGAGTGCCGCCGAGCGCGCCCACCCGGGTGCGGACATGGAGCGCTTCGTCCGCGAGCAGATGGCCTTCATGGGCCTGGCCGAGACGGACGTCGAGACGATACGACGCACGGCGCCGCTCGTGCTCAAGCACGAGGCGGCGATCACCGAAGCGCTCTACGACCACTTCCTGCGCTTCCCGGTGACGGCGCAGTTCTTCGTGGGCGAGGACGGGACGCCGGATCTGCCCCGTCTCGAGCGGCGCAAGCACAGCCTGGGACGGTGGCTCCGCGAGACGGCCGAAGTCGCGATGACGCACGGCTTCGTCTACTACCTGCTCGCGATCGCGCTCTCCCACAGCCACCGCGAGTACGGGCCAGGAGGCAAGATCCCGGCCGAATTCATGGTGGGCGCCATGAGCCTGGCGCAGACGGCCATCGCGGGCGTGCTCCGCGGCGAGCTCGCCGATCCGCGCGAGGCGCTCGAGGCCTCGGTTGCGTGGAACAAGCTGCTGCTCGTGCACCTGAACGTCCTGCTCCTCGGCTACCTCCTGCCGCCTCTCGATTGACAGGCCGCGGATCACGCGGCATAGTGGGCGCGTGACCAGGCCCGGGACGGTCGGCGAGCTTCGCGTGAGCGGGTACAAATCAAAATCGGTCAAGCAGGAGCTCCGCAACAACCTGGTCACGCGTCTCAAGGCCGGCGCAGTGCTGTTCCCCGGCATCGTCGGCTACGAGGACACCGTCCTGCCGCAGATCGAGAACGCCATCCTCTCGGGACAGGATATCGTCTTCCTCGGCGAGCGCGGCCAGGCCAAGACGAAGATCGCGCGCCTGCTGGTCAGCCTGCTAGACGACGAGGTGCCGGCGCTCGCGGGCTGCGAGACCAACGACGACCCCTTCGCGCCGATCTCCCCCGCCGGGCGCCACATCGTCGCCGAGCAGGGCGAGCGCGCCGCGATAGTCTGGCTCGAGCGCGACCGGCGCTACGGCGAGAAGCTGGCGACGCCCGACATCACCATCGCGGACCTCATCGGCGAGGTGGACCCGATCAAGGTCGCCGAAGGGCGCTACCTCTCCGACGAGCTGACCATCCACTACGGGCTCCTGCCGAGGACCAACCGCGGCATCTTCGCCATCAACGAGCTGCCGGACCTGGCCGAGCGCATCCAGGTCGGGCTTCTCAACATCATGGAAGAGCGCGACGTCCAGATCCGCGGCTACAAGGTCCGCCTGCCGCTGGATCTCTTCGTCGTCGCATCGGCCAACCCCGAGGACTACACCAACCGCGGGCGCATCATCACGCCGCTCAAGGACCGCTTCGGCTCCCAGATCAGGACGCATTACCCCGCGAAGATCCAGCACGAGATCGACATCATGGAGACCGAGCGCACTCGCTTCGCCGCCGACGCCGTCGAGACGCGCGCGCCCGAGTACATGAAGCAGATCGTGGCGGAGCTGACGCACCTGGCGCGCCGGTCGGCGGAGATCAGCCAGCGCTCGGGCGTCTCCGTGCGCGTGAGCATCTGCAACTACGAGAACCTGCTCTCGAGCGCGCTCAAGCGGGCCATCCGCCTCGGCGAGCCTGTCGCCAGCCCGCGAGTGAGCGACCTCGACGCCATGGTCGCCTCCACGTCGGGCAAGATCGAGCTCGAGACCGTGGGCGAGGCCAGCGAGGAGAAGATCCTGGGCAAGCTGGCGCAGCGGGCGGTCCTGACCGTCTTCAACCGCGCGTTTTCAGGGGGAGACCTCGACGAGGTGGTCGCGGCCTTCCAGGGCGGGCTCAAGGTGGACGTCTCCGACGTCATGCCGTCCGACGCCTACGTGCGGCAGATCGGCGAGGCGCGCCCGCTCCACGCCGCATGCAAGAAGCTGGGCGCCAAAGATCCCGCCGCGGTCGCCTCAGCGCTCGAGTTCGTGCTCGAGGGCCTTCACCTCTCGCGCAAGCTCAACAAGGACATGAAGGCGGGGCAGACCAGCTACCGCAGCTAGCAGCCTGCGAGTTTTTCAGTAGACTGCTAGCGTCCCCGCCCGAGCGCGGCCGCGATCGCGTCCACGTCGTAGACACAGCCGCCCCAGGTCCCACCCCCCGCCTGCTGGAGCAGAGCCCACAGCCGCGTGTCCTCGGGCAGGTCCTCGTCCGGCGCCAAATCGGGGCGCGCCGGCCGCTTCGCCAGCAGGCGCGCGCCTTCCTCGGCTCCGAAGACCTTCTCGCCGTGGCCCACCAGGTCCACGCTGCCCTCGAGGCGGTTCCTGTCCACGACGATGCGGATCAGGTCGCCGTCCTGGACGCGGCCGACGGGGCCGCCCGCGAGCGCCTCGGGGCCGACGTGGCCGATGCACGCGCCCGTGGACACGCCGGAGAAGCGCGCGTCCGTGATCACCGCGACTTCCTTGCCCCACGAAAGGTGCTTGAGCGCGGAGGTGATCTGGTAGATCTCCTCCATCCCGGCGCCGATGGGGCCGCGGCAGATGAGGACGAGCACGTCGCCCGGCTTGACGCGCTCCGCGCCCTGGCTCTTGATGGCCGCGATGGCGTCGCGCTCGCGGGTGAACACACGCGCGGGACCGGTCTTGCGGTAGACGCCGTCGGCGTCCACCACCGAGGGGTCGATGGCCGTGCTCTTGATGACCGAGCCCTCGGGTGCCAGGTTGCCGCGTGGAAAGGTCACGGTGCTGGTGAGCCCGGCGTTGCGCGCGCGCTCGGGGCTCATGATGACGTCGTCGGGGTCGGTGCCGTCGGCGCTCCGCAACCGCTCGCGGAGCACGCGTCTTCGATCAGAGCCCTCCCACCAGTCCAGCAGCCTGCCGAGCTTCTCCCCCGACACCGTCAGCACGCTCGGGTCGAGCAGCCCCTCTCGGCGCAGGTGCAGCATCACCTCGGGCACGCCGCCCGCGAGGAAAACCTTGACCGTCGTGAAATTGCGCGGCCCGTTCGGGAGCGCGTCCACGAGGCGCGGCACCCGGCGGTTGACGTCGTTCCAGTCCTCCACCGTCGGGCACCTGAGCCCGGCGGCATGCGCCGCGGCGGGCAGGTGCAGGAGGAGATTGGTCGAGCCGCCGAAGGCGGCGTGGACGACCATCGCGTTGCGGACGGCGGCGTCGGTCACGACGTCGCGGGTGGAGAGACCCCGCGCGTTGAGATTGACCATCGCGCGCGCCGAGCGCCGGGCCATGTCGAGCCAGATGGGCTGGCCCGAGGGCGCCAACGCCGAGTGGGGCAGCGAGAGGCCGAGCGCCTCGGCGACGACTTGCGATGTCGCGGCGGTGCCGAGGAACTGGCAGCCGCCGCCTGGAGACCCGCAGGCGCGGCAGCCTAGCTCGCTCGCCTCCTCCAGCGTCAGCTCCCCCTGGGCGAAGCGCACGCCGATGGTCTGCACTTTCCCCGCGTCCTCGCCGTCGGTCGGCGGCAGCGTCACGCCGCCGGGCACGAGCAGGCAGGGCAGATCGCGCATGGCGCAGAGCGCCAGCATCATGGCGGGCAGGCCCTTGTCGCAGGTGGCGATGCCCATGACGCCCTTGCGGGTCGGCAGCGAGCGGATCAGGCGCCGGAAGACGATCGCCGCGTCGTTGCGATAGGCGAGGCTGTCCATCATCCCCGTCGTGCCCTGGGTCCTGCCGTCGCATGGGTCGGAGCAGAAGGCGGCGAAGGGCAGGCACTCGAGGCGCGCCAGCTCCAGGGCGGCGGCCTGCATGAGGAGCCCGACCTCCCAGTGCCCCGTGTGGTAGCCGAGCGCGATCGGGTGGCCGTCGGGGGCGCGCACGCCGCCCTGGGTCGAGAGCAGGAGGTACTGCGGGCGTCCCAGCTCGCGTGGGTCCCAGCCCATACCCGCGTTCTGCGTCAGCCCGAAGATGTCGCCGCTCGGGCTCTCGCGAAGCATCTCGGCCGTCAGCGGCAGACTCCCGCGAGGTCCCGGCGCCGCGCTCGTGACCCCGAGGACGTCGGCGCCCGAGTCGACGATCTCAGCGAAGCCCAGCGTCCTCACCCTTCTCCTCCGGGGGCGAGGGAGTCAGCACCCCTCTCACTCATTGAGGGAGACGGCACGGTGAGGGTGAGTGATCGCGCATGGTCGGGATCAACGCGCGTCCTTGATGGCCTGGGCGATCAGCCTCGCGCCCTCGTAATTGCGCTCGGGCGGCTCCCAGCTGTACGCGAGACGGATGAACTCCTCGCCGCCGCCGTTGATGAAGAAGGCCGGGCCCGCCGTGTACTGGATGCCCGCCTTGCGGGCCGCCTCCCAGAGACGTTTGGTGTTCGTCCCCATCGGCAGCTTGATCCAGATGAAGAAGCCGCCCTCGGGCTTGCTGATCTCGACGTCGGTGTCCGCTAGGACTTCCCACAGGCCTTTCAACATGGCATCGCGCTTGGCCCGGTAGACCTCAACGAGGCGGGCGACGTGGGGCACGAGGTTCTCCCGCATGTAGAAGGTCGCCACGCGCGAGACGTAGGGGTTGACGCCACCGCCGAAGAGAAAGCCCTGGAAGGCCGGGATCATCTGGCGCGGCGCACAGAGCCAGCCGAGCCTGACACCGGCGCCCAGGATCTTCGACAGCGTGCCCGCGCGAATCGTGCGGCCGCCCTTGTCGAGCGCGTAGAGCGACGGGTGTTGCTGCCCCTCGAAGCGCAGCTCGCCGTAGGCGTCGTCCTCGAGGATGAGCGTGTCGTACTCGTGGGCGAGCGCGATCAATTCCTCGCGCCGGCGCCGCGACATGGTCGGTCCCGCGGGGTTCTGGAAGTTGACGATCGTGTAGATGAGCTTGCATCGCTTGCCTTGGATCCGAAGCTTTTCGAGCTGCTCGCGCGCCACGCTCGTGACCATGCCTTCCGCGTCCAGCGGCACGTCGAGGACGCGCGCGCCGTGGCGGCGGATCGTCGCGAGCGTGCCGGAGAAGGTCGGCGCCTCGCTGAGGATGGCGTCGCCCACGTCCACGAAGGCGCTGAAGGCCAGGGAGAGCGCGTGCCCCGAGCCGTTCGCGACGATGATGTCATCCGGCGAAACGTCGAGGTTCTCGAAGAGCCGGTACTTGTGGGCGGCCAGCTCGCGCAGGCCCCTGTAGCCCTGCGGCTCGCCGTAGGAAAGCGCCGGGGCGCCCTCGGCCTTCATGACGTCGGCCGTAGCTTCGACCATGCCCTCGTAGGGGAAGGAGGAGGGATCGGGGTGGCCGCCGCCGAATTCGAACTTCGCGTCGGCTACGGGCCGGGCCGGCGGGGCGGACGCGCCCCAGCCGATGCGGGCGCGGGTGGACAGGAGCGGGTCGAGAGGGGGGTTCGTTGGAGTGGTCATGGGTGGTAGCATACGTCAACTTCGGTCATGGCGAGACTCAGCCGATATTCCCGCTGGGACGGCACCCAAGCCGTCCCCGACCTCGACGCCGACCAGCTCCTGTCGGCCATGTCGGACGATTTGCTCGCCGACGGCGACCTCTGGAACGCGCTCCGCCGCCTCTTCCAGCGCGGGGCGCAGGATCCGCACGGCGGGCGCATGCCGGGGCTCCAGGACCTCCTCAAGCGCCTCCGGCAGGAGCGCCAGCAGCGCCTCGACCAGTACGACCTGGGCTCGGCCCTCGAGGACATCAAGAAGAAGCTCGCCGAGATTCTCGAGACCGAGCGCGCGGGCATCGAGCGCGACCTGCCCCCGGGCGCCCAGCAGGAGCAGAAGCTCCAGCGCCTCGACGCGCTGCCGCCCGACCCCGCGGGGCAGATCAAGGCGCTCCAGGAGTACCCGTTCACCGACGCAGAGGCCAAGCGCAAGTTCGACGAGCTGATGACGTCGCTCCAGGAGCAGATGCTCAAGCCTTTCATGCAGGGCATGCAGCAGGGGCTCCAGAACCTGACGCCGGAAGATTTGAAGCGCATGCGGGAGATGCTCAACGATCTCAACCGCATGCTGCGTGAGCGCGCCCAGGGCGGCGAGCCCGATTTCCAGGCCTTCAAGGACAAGTGGGGGCAGAACTTCCCCGGCGCCGAGAGCCTCGACCAACTGCTCGAGCAGATGGGCAAGCAGATGGGCCAGATGCAGTCGCTGCTCCAGAGTCTCTCGCCAGGGCAGCGGCGAGAGCTCCAGGAGATGATGCAGTCGCTCTTCATGAAGGACGAGCGGCTCGAGGCCGAGATGGCGCAGCTCGCCATGCACCTCGAGCAGCTCCTGCCCATGGACGCGCTCCACCGGCCCTACGACTTCAAGGGCAACGAGAACCTCTCCATGAAAGAAGCCATGCGCGTCATGGAAGAGCTGCAGGAGATGGACCAGCTCGAGCGGCAGCTCCGGCGCGCCAAGGACCCGGGCGATCTCGACAAGATCGACCCCGCGGACATCGAGCGGCTCCTGGGCGAGGAGGCGGCGCGGAATCTCCAGAAGCTCCGCGAGCTCGCCAAGAAGCTCGAGGAGGCAGGCTACCTCGAGCAGAGGGGCGGGCGCCTCGAGCTGACGGCGCGGGCCATACGCAAGATCGGCGACAAGGCGCTCCGCGACGTCTTCTCCCACCTCAAGCGCGACCGCTTCGGGCGCCATGTGGTCTCGCGCCGCGGCGCGGGCGGCGACCGCACCGACGACGCCAAGCGCTACGAGTTCGGCGACCCCTTCCTGCTGGACCTGCGCGGCACGCTCATGAACGCGGTCGAGCGCGGCGGGCGCGGCACGCCCGTGCGGCTCTCGCCGGACGACTTCGAGGTCTGGCGGACTGAGCTCTCCACGCAGGCGGCCACGGTCGTCCTGCTCGACCTGAGCCGATCCATGCTCTACAACGGCTGCTTCCTGCCGGCCAAGAAGGTGGCGCTGGCGCTCCACGCGCTGATCCGCGGCCAGTTCCCGCGCGACAGCCTGCACATCGTGGGCTTCTCCCTCTACGCGCGCGAGTTCAGCCCGTCGGAGCTGCCCGAGCTGTCCCCCAGCGAGACCAATATCGGCACCAACATGCACGCGGCCTTCATGCTGGCGCGCACGCTCCTGGGCAGGCAGAAAGGCGGCAACAAGCAGATCATCATGATCACCGACGGCGAGCCGACGGCGCACATGGACAATGGCGAGGCGGAGTTCTCCTACCCGCCGACCCGCCGGACGCTCCAGGAGACGCTCAAGGAAGTCCAGCGCTGCACGCGCGAGGGCATCACCATCAACACCTTCATGCTCGAGCGGAGCGCCATGCTGGCGGCCTTCGTCGAGCAGATGGCGAAGATCAACCATGGCCGCGCGTTCTTCGCGACCCCGGAACGCCTGGGCGAATACGTCCTCGTGGACTACGTCAGCAACAAGCGCCGCGTCGCCTCATAGCGGAAGGCCGAGTGTCGGCGATCTCCGTCCAGCACGTCAGCCGTCTCTGGGGCGCGACCCGCGCGGTGGACGACGTCAGCTTCGAGGCGCCCGCCGGCAAGATGCTGGTCCTCCTGGGTCCCTCCGGCTGCGGCAAGTCCACCACGCTGCGGCTCATCGCGGGACTCGAGCAGTCCTCGGGTGGCAGGATCCTGATCGGCGGCGAGGACGTGACCGACCTGCCGCCCGCGCAGCGCAAGCTGTCCATGGTCTTCCAGTCCTACGCGCTCTTCCCGCACCTGTCGGTGGCGGAGAACATCGTGTTCGGTCTGCGCGTGCGGCGGGTGCCGGCGCCCGAGCGCAAGGCGAGGCTCAGGCGCGTGGCGGACCTGCTCGGCCTCGACGCCCTCCTCGAGCGCAAGCCGTCGCAGCTCTCCGGCGGACAGCAGCAGCGCGTGGCCCTCGGCCGCGCCATCATCGCCGAGACAGCCGTCTGCCTGATGGACGAGCCGCTCTCCAACCTGGACGCCCAGTTGCGCCTCGAAATGCGGCGCGAGATCCGCGGCCTCCAGCAGAAGCTGGGCGTCACCATGGTCTACGTCACGCACGACCAGACGGAGGCGATGAGCATGGCCGACCAGGTCATCCTGCTGCGCGACGGGCGCGTCGAGCAGGACGCCTCGCCGGCCGAGCTCTACGCGCGTCCGGCCACGGTTTTCGCCGCGCGCTTCATCGGGACACCGCCCATGAATATCCTGGCGCTCGCCGACGGGTCGGGCGGGGCCGTCGTTGACGGCACGGACGGGCCGGTCGTGCTGCCGGGACGCGGCGCCGGGTTGTGTCTCGGCGTGCGACCGGAGGAGATCCGCCTGGCTTCGGAGGGCGGGCTTCGCGCCGCGGTCACGACAGTCGAGTATCTCGGCGCCGACTCGATCCTGGCCTGCGCCGCCGGCGGCCAGACGGTCGCGGTGCGGGCGCCGGGGCGCGTGGAGCTACCCGCCGGCGCGCCGGTGCATCTGGCATGGAACAAGGACGCGGTCCACGTCTTCGACCTACAACGAGGGGGAGAACGCGCATGATCATCAAGCGCTTCGCACGCGTGACCGCCGCGGTCCTGCTTGCCGCCCTGGCCGGAGGCGTGCCGCCGGCGGCGGCCCAGCAGCCGGTCGATCTGTCCTTCTACTATCCGGTGGCCGTCGGCGGCCCCGTGACCAGGATCATCGACGGCCTCGCCGCGGACTTTCAGAAGGAGAACCCCGGCATCAGGGTCAAGCCGATCTACGCCGGCACCTACCAGGAGACCATCGTCAAGGTGCTGACGGCGCTCAAGAGCGGCGAGCCGCCTCAGATGTCGGTCCTCCTCTCCACCGACATGTTTACGATCATCGACGAGGACGCCGTCATCCCCTTCGATGACATCGCGACAAGCGCCGAGGACAAGGCCTGGATGAAGAGCTTCTTCCCCGCCTTCATGCTCAACAGCCAGACGGGCGGGAAGACCTGGGGCATTCCGTTCCAGCGCTCGACCATCGTCATCTACTGGAACAAGGAGCTGTTCAAGGAGGCCGGGCTCGACCCCAACCGCCCGCCTGCGACGTGGGCGGAGCAGATCGCGTACGCGAAGAAGCTGACGAAGCGGGATGCGTCCGGCAACGTGACGCAGTGGGGGCTGAAGGTGCCGTCCTCGGGCTTCCCCTACTGGCTCTTCCAGGGCTTCACGACCCAGAACGACGTCCTGCTCATGAACCAGGCCGGCACCGAGACCTACTACGACAAACCCGCCGTGATCGAAGCGCTCCAGTACTGGGTGGATCTCTCCCGGACGCACAAGGTCATGCCGCCCGGCATCATCGAGTGGGGCACCACGCCGAAAGATTTCTTCGAGCGCCAGACGGCCATGATGTGGACGACCACGGGCAACCTGACCAACGTGAAGAACAACGCCAAGTTCGAGTTCGGCGTGGCCATGCTGCCGGCGGGCAAGCGGCGCGGCTCGCCGACGGGCGGCGGCAACTTCCACATCTTCAAGAAGAGCACCCCCGCCCAGCAGGCGGCGTCGCTCAAGTTCATCAAGTGGATCACCTCGCCGCAGCGGGCGGCCCAGTGGGGCATCGACACGGGCTACGTCGCCGTGCGCCCCGACGCGTGGGAGACGCCGGTGATGAAGCAGTACGTGGCGGGCTTCCCGGCCGCGGCCGTCGCCCGCGACCAGCTCCAGTTCGCGGTGGCGGAGCTCTCGACGCACGACAACCAGCGCGTGACCAAGGCGCTCAACGACGGCCTCCAGGCGGCGCTCACCGGCACGAAGACATCGGAGCAGGCGATGAAGGACTCCCAGCGCGAGGCCGAGCGCATCCTGCGGCCGTATCGGCGGTAGACCAGACCGTGCGAGAAGACAGGCTCCACCCTCACCCCGACCCTCTCCCTCCAGCGGGAGTGGGGGGTCATTCAGAATCCCTCGCCTCCAGAGTGGGGAGAGAGTCACACTTCGAGCCGAAACGCTCGCCTCGAGCGGTGAGGCGAGGGCTGAGAAGATAAGGGAAAGCGTGGCCGGGTCCCCGAGGTCGCAGAACGTGCAGGGATGGCTCTTGCTGCTCCCCGCGGCGGTGCTGCTCGTCACGTTCACGCACTTCCCGACGGCAGCGACGCTGTACCACAGCTTCTTCTCGACGGCCAAACCGAGCCGGCCGTCTCAGTGGGTCGGACTCGACAACTATCGCGCCATGGTCGAGGACCCGGTGTTCTGGCAGGTGCTCGGCAACAATCTCTGGTACACGCTGGCCACCATTCCGCTGTCGATCGTGCTGGCGATGCTGATGGCCGTGTGGGTCAACGGCAAGATCGCGGGCCGCGGTCTCCTGCGCCTGTCCTTCTTCACGCCGACGGTGCTGCCCATGATCGCCGTCGCCAACATCTGGCTCTTCTTCTACACGCCGGGCTACGGCCTCCTCGAGCAGATCACGGGGCTCTTCGGCCTACCGAGCCACAACTGGCTCGGCAGCCAGAGCACGGCCCTGCCAAGCCTCATCGTCGTCACGGTCTGGAAGGAAGCGGGCTTTTTCATGATCTTCTACCTGGCGGCGCTCCAGCAGATGTCGCCGAACCTGGGTGAAGCGGCCTCACTCATGGGCGCGGGGCGCTGGTACTTCTTCCGGCGCGTCACGTTCCCCCTGTTGATGCCGACCACGCTCTTCGTCCTGATCAACGCCGTGATCAACTCCTTCAGGCTGGTGGACCACATCGTCGTGATGACCAAGGGCGGACCGGACAACGCCACGTCACTGCTCCTGTACTACATCTACGACGTGGGCTTCAAGTTCTGGGACGCGGGCTACGCCGCCGCGCTCACGCTGGTCCTGCTGGTCATCCTGGCGGCCTTCGCCATGGGCCAGTTCCTCTTTCTCGACCGCCGGGTGCACTACCAGTGAGCCTGGCCGCGCGCGCGCTCGAGACGGTTGGCGCCTGGCTCCTGGGCTTTCTCTGGGCGCTGCCGCTGGCGTACGCGGTGTGGACGGCCTTCCACCCGTCGGAGTTCTCCACCCACTTCGTGCCGACGGCGCCGCTCACCCTCGACAACTTCGCCAAGGCCTGGATCGCGGCGCCCTTCGCGCGCTACTTCGTCAACACGACCCTGCTCGTGACGATGATACTGGCGGCCCAGCTCGTCCTCTGCACACTCGCCGCCTACGCCTTCGCGCGCTTCGCCTTCCGCGGGCGCGAGGTCGCCTTCCTGCTCGTGCTGGTGCAGCTGATGATCATGCCCGACGTGCTCATCATCGAGAATTACCGGACCATGAGCCGGCTGGGCATCCTCGACACCTTGGGCGCCATCGGCCTGCCCTACATGGCCTCGGCTTTCGGCATCTTCCTCCTGCGCCAGACCTTCAAGACGGTGCCGAAGGAGCTGGACGAAGCGGCGAGGGTCGAAGGCGCAGGCGCCCTCGAAACCCTGTGGAAAGTCTACGTGCCGCTGGCCAAGCCCGTCTACGTCGCCTACGGGCTCGTCTCGGTCAGCTACCACTGGAACAACTTCCTCTGGCCGCTCATCGTCACCAACTCGGTCAACTCGCGGCCGCTGACGGTGGGCCTCCAGATCTTCTCGTCAGGAGATCAGGGCGTGGACTGGTCCATCATCACCGCGGCGACCCTCATGACCTCGGGCCCGCTCCTGATCGGCTTCCTGCTCTTCCAGCGCCAGTTCGTCCAGAGCTTCATGCGCGCCGGCATCCGCTGAGCCAGTGGGAACGGCCCGGGCGCGAATCCGCCGGCGGCAGCTCGTGGTGGTCGTGCTCGTCGCCTGCGTCATCGCACCCGTCTTCAACGTCTTGACCAGTGAGGCCTCGCTGCGATCGGCGCTCCGCGGCCTGGTGGACGCCCTCTTCGCCGCGCTTCTCGTCGCTAGCTATCTGCTGTTTGTCCGCGACGGCCGGCTCCGCCTGTGGCTCCGGCGGCTCGGCTTCTGGTTCGAGCTGGCGCTCAGCAGCGCGATCGTGCTCGCGCTCTTCCTCGTGGGCCGCGGCGCCGGGCAGGTCGCGACGCGTCTCGACCCTGGGCAATTTCTGCGGAGTTTCACCGAGCCCCACCTCGTCTATGCCCTGCCGTTTTTCGCCGTGGTCGCGATCAGCGTTCAGTTCATCCTCAAGATGAACCGGATGATCGGAGCGAACGTCCTGGGCTACTTCGTCACCGGCGTCTACCACCGACCGAAGGCGGAGGAGCGCATCTTCCTGTTTCTCGATCTCGAGGGCTCGACCCAGTTGGCGGAGCGGCTGGGGAGCGCGCGGTACTTCGAGCTGCTCCGCCGCTTCGTGGACGATCTGACGGGGCCAGTGCTCGAAGCGGAAGGGGAAATCTATCAGTACGCGGGCGACGAGGTCGTGATCACGTGGCCGATCGAGGCTGGGCTGCGCGGGGCCAACTGCGTCCGCTGCTTCTTCGGGATCCGCGCGGTCGTCGCGAGCCACGCGGTCCGCTACGAGCGCGCCTTCGGCGTGGTGCCCCGCTTCCGGGGCGGAGTCCACGGCGGCACGGTCACGGCCGGCGAGCTGGGTGACCTCAGGCAGCAGATCGTCTTCGTTGGCGACATCCTCAACACGGCCGCGCGCCTCGAGGAGTACGCGAAACGGACCGGCCTCGACCTCGTCGTCTCAGGCGCGCTCCTGGCCCGGCTCACGCTCCCGCCGGGGCTCGAGGCCACGCGATGCGGCGACCTCACGCTCAGGGGCAAGGAGGCGCCCGTCGCCGCCTACGGCCTCAGTCCCATGCGCGCCGGGATCCGCTGAGCGACCACGCCACGAGGAGACGGCCGAGATTCGGCATCGAGCGCGCGAGGTTCGCCTCGAAGTCCGCTGCCGCGGTATGGTCGGCGCCGTCCGTGATGGCTCGGACCTCCAGGAATGCCCGTCCGCTGAAGCTCGCCGCTCGCGCCGCGCCCGCGCCCTCCCAGGCGGCACACACGGCCCCGGTCGCCTCGCGGAGCTCGCGAGCCCGGGAGGGGTCGATGACGTCCTCGTTACCGCTCGCGATCGGGCCGAAATGCACCCGGGCCTCACCGGCGATCCCGCTCGCGGCGGAACGGAACTCGCCCAGCAGTCGCGGATCGGGCTCATGGCGCGGGGACGCCCGCCGCACGAGCCGAAGCTTGTAATCGTGCTCGATGGTCGATGTGCCGACGGCGATGTCGCCAAGCTTCAGGCCCTCGCCGAGGCTGCCGGCCGCTCCCGCGCAGAGCACGATCCGAAGGCCGGCTCCGTGCTCGATGAGGTGCTGAGTCTGCGCTGCCATCTGGGCCTTGCCGTGCCCGCCGACCGCTAGGAGGAGGCCGGGCTCGTCGACGACGTGGCACTCGAGCCTTCCCAGAGTCATGCTCCTGGGCTGATGCCCCGCGGCAGCGAACGAGGCGCGAGCGGATGAAGCTCCTTGCCCTGCGCCACGACCACGAGCGTCTCCGCGACTTTCATCGACGGCAACTGCCGACGCACAGAATTTTCCACGCCTCATCGCTGTCCCGGACGACGATCATCTCAGCACCGTCACCCCCTCCCGGAAGGCAGCGCGTCCCATAGCGCGCCCGATCGCCCGTTACGACCGGAGGAAGGGACCGCACCGAGCACTGGTATAGGAGTGTGCGTGCCTTTCCGGTCATCTCTGGGCGGCCGAGCTCGGTGACGGCCTCGCTGGGAAGGCTCGAATGCAACAGCTGTCTCACCTCACCGGCATCGACCCGCTCCACGGCCGACCAGAACGCTACCCACAGTCGCTGAGCGTCATACGGGGACGGCGCAGCCTCCTCACTCTGCACCTGGTACGGAAGACCGCAGCCGAAGCAGAAGAACCGCCACGCGCCGTCCACGTCCCGCCGCAAGACGATCTCCGCTCCGGCGGACGGGAACAATCCCGATTGCGTTGGTCCGTCGGCGCAGCGGGTCCGGTAGCTCGCGCGATCCCCTCCCATCGCCATCGACCCCGATTGAACCGAGCAGAGCGTCAGAAACGATCGTGCGTCGGCCTGGACCTTCGGGTCGAACCCCGTCGCGTCGGCTTTCCGCACGCTGCTGTGCACGATCCGGTTCCACTCGGCCACGTCGCCGCGCTCGACGGCGGTCCAATATGCCGTCCATACCCATTGCGCTTCGGCCGGCAACGGCACTGGCGCGGCGTTCTGGCTCGTCGCGCAGCCGGCCACGAGCATCGCGGCCTGGGCCAGCATGACAACGGCAGTCTTCCGGTGTCGCCCGGTCATTGATCCTCGAGCCGCCAACGCAGGATGGAGTCCTCTTGGACTGTCAGCGCTCAGGAGGCCGTCTCTTCCAAGCCGAGGCGGTAGCCCTTGATGGTCACGCCCGGCCCCGGCTGGAAATCCAGCTCGGGAACGCGCCGGAAGCCCAGGCGCTCGTAGAGCCGCATCGCCGCTTCCATGATGTCGGTGGTATGAAGCGTCAGCGCCGTCGCCCCCGACTGGCGCGCCCGCCGGAGGCACTCGTGCATGAGCGCGCCGCCAACGCCCTGGCCCCGCGCCGCCGGTGCGACGGCCAGGAGCCGCACCTCCGGCGACGCCAGGGCGACCGGTCCGCCGTCGGGTCTGGCGAGCACGCTTCCCCCTGGATAGAGCAGAACCGAGCCGATCACGCGGCCGCCCTTTTCGGCCACGATCTGCGTGTCCGGCTGGGCGGCGGCGAGCGTGGCCAGGATGTTCTGACGGTAGCCGTCCCAGAGGGCGGGCATCAAGGCGGCGTACTGCTCGTAGGCGGCCAGTGTGACCGCCTCGATGGCGTTGCGATCGCCCGCACGGGCATCCCGAATGCGCAATCCCTTCATGCCCGCCGCTCTGTCGCCTCTGGCCGCGTCACGACCGCGAGCACCGCCACCGCCGTGCCGACACACGACTCGGCAAAGCGCCGGAGCGCGACACGGGCAGCGTCTCGACTGATCAGAGCCAGCCGGAGCGCTTGAAGCGGTAGTAGAGGTAGACGCAGACCGCGGTTATCCCCGTCATGACCATGGGATAGCCGTAGTGCCACTCGAGCTCCGGCATGAACTTGAAGTTCATCCCGTAGATGCCGGCGACCATGGTCGGCACGCCGATGATGGCCGCCCAGCCGGCGAGCTTCTTCATGGCGTCGTTCTGCGCCACGCCCGTCAGCGAGAGGTGGGCCTCGAGTGCCCCCGTCAGCAGCTCGCGCAGCGTGTCGACCAGCTCGTTGATCCGGATCGCGTGGTCGTAGACGTCGCGGAAATACGGCCGCGTGTCCTCGGGAATCAGCGGCAGGTCGAAGCGCACCAAGCGGTTGCACACGTCCACGAGGGGCGAGACGGCCCGCTTGACCACGAGCAGATTGCGCTTGAGGTCGTAGATCTGCGCCACCGTGCGCCGGTCGAACGTCTCATTGAAGATCTCGTCCTCGAGTCGATCGAGCTGGTCGTCCATGGCGTCCACGACCGGGAAGTACTGGTCCACGATGAAATCCATGATGGCGTAAAGGACGAAGCCCGGCCCCTTGGCGAGCAGCGCCGCGTTGCTCTCGCAGCGCGTCCGGACGACGGTGTAGGATGGCGTGGCCCCGTGCCGGATGGAGACGATGTAGCGCGGCCCGACGAAGAGGTGGGTCTCGCCGAGCTCGATGCGCTGCTGGTCGCCCGCGAGGAGCGCCGGGCGCAAGACGACGAAGATGGAGTCGCCGTACTGCTCGAGCTTGGGACGCTGGTGGGCCTTCTGCGCGTCCTCGACCGCCAGATCGTGGAGCCCGAACTCCTGCTGGATCTGCTGGAGCAGCTCGGGGGAAGGATCGTGCAGGCCGATCCACACGAAGTGGCCCGGCTGCTTGAGGACCTCGCTGATGTCGGGGATGGCGACGTCGCCGACGCGCCGGCCTTCGGCATACGCGACGCAGGCGACGACGCCCTCCATTGGCTTCTCTATGGGAGGCCTCTTATGGCGCCCCGCCGGCGCCGACCAGGACGAAGGGCGCCCAGAAGGACGGGTGCGACGTCGCCGCGTCGCCGAGCAGCTTGAGCTGGGCCGTGCGGAGCGCCGCCGCGCGTCCGACCGCGCCGTCGCGCGCATAGGCCTCGAAGAGGCTCGTGGTCAGCACCACGGTGGGCTGGGAGGCGACGGCCCAGTGAGAGACCAGGAGCGACCGCGCGCCGGCGTAGAAGAAGGCACGCGCCAGCCCCGAGAGGCTCTGGCCGCCCAGCTTGCCGTCGGGCGCCGCGGTGTTGCACGCCGAGAGCACGACCCAGTCGGCGTCGAGCTTGAGCTGGGCGACCTCGCTGGCGTCGAGCAGCCCGTCCTCGGCAGCCGTCGAGGTCGCGGGCGGCGTCAGCGCGAGCGCCGGCTCGCCCTTGCACTTGAGATCGCCGGGCAGGAGCCCGTGCGTCGCGAAGGCAACCACGCGGAACTGCAAGAGATCCGTGCCGCGGACCTTCGACTCGCTCGCCTGCGCGCCCAGGATGACGTCCGACTCCGGCGCCTTGAGCGTCTTCGCGATCTGGCGGAGCTCCCCCGCTGACTCGCGAAGCCGCGGCAGGCCGCGGACGAGCTCGGCGTCCACGGCGCCGCCGTCCCGGCAGAGGTTGCCGAGCGCGGCGAGATTGCGCGTGTCCCCCGGCGCGCCCGCGAAGGCGGGATCGCCGAAGCCGATGAAGGGCTGAGGCGCCTTCGAGCGGCCCGCCACCGCGCGCAGGCTCTTGAGCGAGCCCGTCGAGGGCAGGACGCTGATGGGTGCCTGCTTGCCGAGGAAGGAGACCGGCCGGTAGTCTCTCTTCTCGGGCGCGGCCACCGGCTGCGGCGGCATGACGGGCTGGGTCACGAGAAGGCCGAGCGGCAGGCTGAGGAGCGGCCCGGATGGCACGACGATCAGGTGCGTGGCGCCGCGGAGCGGGGCCGAGAAGGGGGCGATCAGGTCCGTGTACAGCTTGTGCGCCGCCACCACGTCGAAGTCGCGAAGCTGGCCGTCGGCCAGATCGAGCCCCTTGCGGAGTTCGCGCACGCTCGTGTCAAGGGCCGCGGCCGTGACGGCGGCGCGATGCGCGTGGACCTTGCCGTCGCGCACGACGAAGACGTACGTCGCGTTCCGCACCGTGAGGAAGGCGACAAGCGCCTCTCCCGGCTTCAGGAGCTTGGTCAGCTCGGTGAGCGGCAGGGGCCGCGGTGCCACCAGTCCCGCGTAGCGCGGAAACTCGGCCTGGAGCCTGCCCTCGCGGCTCGCCACCTCCGCCTCGGCCGCCTGCAGCTCCTGCTTCAGCTGCTCCTCCACCGCTGGCTCACGCTTGTCGACGGGCCGGAGCGTCATGAGCGCCAGCTCGCGCCAGGCCGTGTCGCGCTTGCGCAGGGCTTCCTGGTACTCTCGCGCGACGGCGCGGAGCGCCGGGTCGGCCGTGTCGAGCCGCGCCGCCATGTTGGTGATAGCGCGTGCCGTGTCGCCTTCCCTCGGGATCTGGCCGGCGGCAAAGGCCTCGGCGTGGAGCGCGTCGCGCTGGGCCGGGTCGCCGGCGGCGGCATCGAAGAGCGCGTCCATGTACGGCGCCAGCCACTGCGGGCGCACGCGGCTCTGGGCGAGGGGATCCACAGCGTAGATCTCCGCCTGCTTCCTGAAGGCCTGGAGCGCCGCGGGCAGGTTGCCCTCGATCCGCGAAAGCTCGCCGAGCAGGCCGTAGGAGCCGGAGGTCTTGAGCGAATTGCCGAAGAGCAGGCGCCGGCGCTCGAGCGCGGCCTCGAACTGCTTGCGCGCGTCCGCGTAGCGCTTCTGCTCGACGTGGATCCGGCCCAGCTGCTCTCGGGACTCGCCGACCCACCAGGCGCGGAACTCGAAGTCCGGCCCCGGCTTCTGGACGATGTCCAGCGACCGCGACACGTTCCGCTCCGCCTCGTCGAGCCGCTTGAGGGCGAGCTGTGTCCGGCCGAGCGACATGAGGGCATGCGCGAGCCCCGAGTTCAGGGATCCGGCGCGCTGCTCGCGCGTGTCGCGCAGGCGCACCGCTTCCTCTTCAAGCGGCAGCGAGACATCGTAGCGCCCGCGCGCCCGCTCCATGTTGCCTCGATGGGTCAGGTACAGTGGCCGGTCCATCCACGAGTAGCTCTTCTCGACGAGCGGCTCGGCGCGGTTGAAGAGCTGTAGGGCCTCGTCGAAGCGGCCGCCCTCGTAGCCGACATTGAGCGCGATCCAGCTCAGGGTCCGCCCCGAGGCTGGCTGGTCGGGGCCACCCGCGCGCTCCTCGATATCGAGCGCGTGGCGGAAGGCTGCTTCGGATCCGACGTAGTCGGCCGCGTAGTTGCGGAGCGTGCCCACGCGGTAGAAGACGGCGTGGGCGCCCACGTCCGTGATGCCGGTGAGCTTGCCGCTGGCGTCCACCATGGCCTCGGCGCGCTTGATGGCTGCCGAGAGCGAGCCCGACACCTTGGCGACCTCGGCGGCGGGGCGCTTGCCTTCGATCACCTCGACCGCGGCTTCGAGAAGAGGCAGGTTGGTCGGGAAGGTCTCGAGGCCGTAGGCGCGAGAGCCGATGATCGCCCCCACGACCACGTCTCGCCAACCACCGTCCAGTCGCCGGCACTCCTGGAGCGCGGCCGGCGTTCCCGAGCCCAGCGTGGTTGACTCGATGGCGCCGCAACCGCCCAGGCGCGTGGCGAGGTTCTTCGCCCACCCGGTGTCGGTGAGGAGCCTCTCGAGCGTGAAGCCCTTGCCGACGCCAAAGCTCAGGATCTCGCCGCTCGGCTGCGTCCAGCCGTCGCAGTAGAGGCTGTAGCGCCGGACGACTCCGAATTCGGGACGGACGTCCACGAGCTTGATCCGGCAGGCCTCGCCCGTCCGGTTCTTGCCGACGGCCAGCTCGTCACCCACCGAGATGAGGGCGTCCGCCGCCTGGGCGGGGGTGACGGACAGCCCGAGCGCGGCGAGGAGGCCGGCCGCCGCGATACTGCGGAGCACATTTGTGAGGGTCACGGCTCCCAGCCTACCTCAAATCGCGGCGTTCGCTCCACCTGAGAGCGGCCTTGCGGCGAGGCCCGCCTTCGTCATAGCATCGAGACAGCAGGCTTGTCGATCTCGCTACACCACCCGGAGGGGGCTCCTAGAGATGGCCGCCCGATCCCTGCGCGATCTGTACGACGAGTTTCGGGCGGCCAACGGCATCCGCGACAACCGGCCGGGGAAAATCCTGGACGAAGGCGCGATGTCGAAGCTCATGCAGCTCTTCCTCGCCTTCGGCGTCCAGGTCAAGGCCAGCGACATCCACTTCGAGCCCATCCTGGCCGGCGCCCGCGTCCGGTACCGCATCGACGGCATCCTGCACGACATGCTGACGATGTCCCCGGAGATGCGCGACCCGCTGGTCCGCGCCATCAAGGTGCGGGCGGGCATGACCAACGACGGTCCCGGGCGCAGCAAGCCCCAGGACAGCCGGTTCGACTTCGAGGCCGAGGGGCACAACCTCGACCTGCGCCTCTCCTCCTTCCCGACCCTCTTCGGCGACGTCATCGCGATCCGCATCCTCGACCGCTCGCGCTCGCTCTTCAAGCTCGAAGACCTGGGCTTCCCGCCGACGGTCCTGAAGACCTTCGAGGCGCTCATCAAGCGACCCAACGGCTTCGTCCTCGTGACAGGCCCGACCGGCGTCGGCAAGACGACCACGCTCTATGCCGCGCTCAACAAGATCCGCTCGCCGCGGATCAAGGTGGTGACGCTCGAAGACCCGGTCGAGTACCAGATGGACGGCGTCAACCAGGGGCAGATCAACCCCTCCGTCGGGCTCACGTTCGCGTCGGGGCTGCGCGCCATCCTGCGCCAGGACGCCGACGTCATCCTGGTCGGCGAGATCCGCGACAAGGAGACGGCCGAGATCGGCATCCGGGCGGCGCTGACGGGGCACCTGGTCTTTTCGACCATGCACGCGCGCCACTCCCTCGGCGCCACGACGCGGCTCCTCGACATGGGCGTGGAGCCGCACATGGTCCTGGCCTCGGTCACCGGCATCGTGGCCCAGCGCTTGGTCCGCCTCGTCTGCCGCCAGTGCCGGCAGCCGGACCGCCTGGCGAACGAGAACTTCGAGCGCATCTGGGCGCAGGAGACAGGCAGCGCGCCGCTGATCGGCGATCTCCGGCTGGTCAAGGGCCAGGGCTGCGCCCTCTGCAACGGCACGGGCTACGTGGGGCGGATCGGCGTCGTCGAGCTGCTGGTGCTGACGGACGAGCTCCGCCAGCTCATCCTCGAGCGCTCGACCCACAACATCTACCGCGGCGCGCTCTCCGGCGCCAAGCTCCGCACCATGCTGGTGGACGGGCTCGAGAAGGCCGCCCAGGGCATGACGACGCTGGAAGAGGTCCTGCGCGTGATGGACGAGTCCGAGATGGAGGACATCGCCGGGTAGCGGCCGCGGACATGCAAACACTCCGGATCGAAGTCAAACCCGCGCCGGGCGACGTCCGCTTCCTCGAAGACCGCCTCTACGAGCACAACGTCGAGCAGACCGGTTTCCACGACGGCAAGTGGCTGTCCATCTTCGTCCGCGACGACAAGGGCGAAATCGTGGCGGGGCTCCACGGGTGGACCTGGTGCGGGGCCTGCAAGGTCATGAGCCTCTGGGTCCGCAAGGACCTGAGACGCCAGAAGTACGGCAGCCGAATCCTGGACGCGGCGGAGCAGGAGGCCCGGGCCAGAGGCTGCGAACAGATCCTGCTCGACACGTTCAGCTTCCAGGCCCCGCTCTTCTACCAGAGCCTGGGCTACGAGGTCATCGGCGTCGTGGAGGGCTTCCCTCGCCGCCCGCACTCGGAATACCACCTGCGGAAGACGCTGCGCTAGAGGAGCCGCCCCGTGACCGTCAAGCTCGGCCTGTTCACGATGCCCATGCACGCTCCGGAGCGTGACTACGCGAGCTTCCTCGCGGAAGACCAGGAGGCCATCGTTCTGGCGGACCGCCTGGGCTTCACGGAGGCGTTCGTCGGCGAGCACTTCAGCTCCTGGAGCGAGCGCATCACCTCGCCGCTCATCTTCCTCGCCACGCTCATCCCCCGCACCACGCAGATCCGCTTCGGCACGGGCGTCCTCAACCTGCCCCAGCTCCACCCGGCCACGGTGGCGGCGCACGCGGCCATGTTCGACCACCTCTGCCAGGGGCGCTTCATCATGGGCATCGGCCCGGGCGGGCTCGTCAGCGACATCGAGATGTTCGACGTGGGCCAGGCAGAGCTGCGACCCCTGATGATGATCGAGTCCATCGAGACCGTGCTCAAGCTCTGGTCCCAGGATCCGCCCTACGAGATCGACGGCCGCTTCTGGAAGATCTCGCTCAAGAACTCGATCTGGCCCGAGTTCAAGGTGGGCTATGTCCCGCGCCCCTACCAGAAGCCGCACCCGCCCATCGCGCTGTCCCTCCTCACGCCCAACTCGAACAGCGCCAAGACCGCGGGCGAGCGCGGCTGGATCCCCATCTCCGGGCAGTTCTTCCACCGACGCTATCTCCGCGGTCACTGGGAGAAGTACGTCGAGGGGTGCGAGGCGGTTGGAACGCGCCCCGATCCCGACGTCTGGCGCGTCTCGCGCAGCGTCCTCGTGACCGATACCGACGCGGAGGCCGAGGACTACCTCGCCGACCCCGACAACGGCCTGTCCTTCTACTACCGCTTCTTCCACTACAGCTTCTCGCAGGGGCGCAAGGCGCTCTTCATGCTCAAGCCGGACCTCGAGGTGCCCGACGAGGACGTCACCGTGGACACCGTGAAGCGCGCGCTGATGATCGCCGGCAGTCCGCGCCGCGTTCTCGACCAGCTGGTGGCGCTGCGGGACGAGACGGGCCACTTCGGCACGCTCCTGATGGGCGGCCACGACTGGGACAAGCCGGGGCTCTGGCGGCGCTCGATGGAGCTGCTCGCCACCGACGTGATGCCGAAGTTCTCACACCACGCCCGACAAGGAGGCCGTCCATGATCGTTCCGAGACTGCTCGTCGCCGCCGTGCTCGTGCTCGCCGGCGCCGCCCCGGCCGTCGCCCAGACGAAAGAGCTGGTGATGGGCAACATCAACCCCGCGAAGCACGGGACGACCCTGGCGGCGCAGCAGTTCGCCGACAAGGTCGCCGAGCTGACGGGCGGCAAGGTCAAGGTGATCCACCACCACTCGGGCGCCCTCGGCGGGGAGCGCGAGGTCGCCCAGCAAATCCAGCTGGGCACCGTGGACCTCGGGCCGATCACCGCCGCGCCGCTGTCCACGCTGGTGCCCGAGATGTCGGCGTTCCAGCTGCCGTACATCTTCCGCGACTACCAGCACGTGTACGCGGCGCTCGACGGCAGCGACGTCATCCGGAAGTACTACGAGCCGGTCCTCGACAAGAAGGGCCTCAAGCTCGTCGGCTTCTACGCGGCGGGCTACCGGGGCATCTACGGCCACTTCCCGATCAACTCGGTGGCCGACGTCAAGGGCAAGAAGATCCGGGTCCAGGAGGACAAGATCCTGGTGGCGACCTTCAAGGCGCTCGGCATGATCTCGACGCCCATCGCCTTCCCGGAGGTGGCGACCTCGCTGCAGACCAAGGTGATCGACTCGGCCGAGGGCGGGATCAACACCTTCTACCACAACAAGTTCTACGACATCGTCAAGTACGTGGCGGACGTCCGGCACACGCACCAGGTCATCGTGCTCATCATGTCCAAGGCCTCGTGGGCGAAGCAGGATGCGGCGACGCAGAAGGCCATCATGGAGGCGGCCAAGTACTCCGAGCAGTGGAACCGCAAGTTTATCCTCGACGAGGATCGGGACATCCAGGCGCAGGTCAAGTCGAAGGGCGTGACCATCACCAAGCCTGACGCCGGGCCCTTCCGCCAGGCGACGATGAGCGTGTACGAGGAGTTCTACGCGACGCCGGCAGGCAAGGACGCTCGCAAGGTGGTCGACTACATCCTGAGCGTCAAGTAGCGTGGCAGGGGGCGCGCCGGAGGCAGGACGCGGCGAGCCGCTCGGGCACGCAGGCGCCCGGATCTACCGGGGCCTGGGCTACCTGGGGGGAGCGGTGCTCGCCGTGATGACCCTGGCTGTCTTCCTCCAGGTCGTGCTCCGATTCTTCGGGCGGGCGGGCATCGACGGCCTCGACGAGGTGCCGCGCTACCTCTTCGTGTGGCTGGTCATGATCGGGGCCGCGGCGGCCATGCAGCAGGGCGAGCACACCTGCGTCGAGTACTTCCGTCTCCGCCTGGGTCCCCGGGGGCGGGTGCTGACCACCGCTCTGATCAACGCGGTGGGCATGCTCTTCTTCCTGTCGCTGATCCGCACGAGCTTCGTGCTCGTGCCGAACTCGCAGCTTCAAACCAGCGCCGGGCTCGGGCTGCCGCTCGGCTACGTCTACACGGCGGTCCCGGTCGGCGCCGTCCTCATCCTGCTTCCGATGGCGTGGAATCTCGTCACCGCGCTCCGAGCCCTATGGCAGAGACCCTCCTGATCGTCTTCCTCTTCTTCGTCGTCATCGGGATGCCCGTCAGCATCGCGCTCGGGGTGGGCACGCTCGCCGCCGCGTCGTTCTTCCCCGCACTGAACCCGATCATCATCCCGTCGCGCTTCGTCGGCCTGCTCTCGGACTCGTACCTCCTGCTCTCCGCGCCGCTCTTCATCCTGGCCGGCAACATCGCCGCGCGCGGCGGCGTGGCGCGCGCCATCATCGACTTCGCCACCGTGCTGGTCGGGCGCTTCCGCGGCGGGCTCGCCTACGTCAACATCGTCGACAGCATGATCTTCGGCGGGATCTCCGGGTCGGCGGTGGCCGACGTCTCCGCGCTCGGCACCTTCCTGATCCCCCAGATGGTCCGCAAGGGCTACGACAAGGACTTCGCGACGATCCTGACCATCTGCACCGCCATCCTGGCGCCGATCATCCCGCCCTCGATCGTCGCGGTGATCTACGCTTGGATGGCAGACGAGTCGGTCGCCGCCATCTTCGCCGGCGGCTACCTGCCCGGCCTCCTGGTGGGCATCGGCATGGCGGTGCCCACCTTCATCATCGCGAAGAAGCGCAACTACCCCAAGGAGCCCCCGCCGACCATGCGCCAGTTCGGCCAGGCGCTCCGGAACGCCATGCCGGCCATCATGATCCCCATCATCATCATGGGCGGGATCCTCCTGGGCTGGTTCACGCCCACCGAGGCGGCCGCGGTCGCCGTCGTGTATGCCCTCGTCGTCCCGCCGCTCTTCTACCGGGAGCTGTCGTGGCGCGACATGCCGGAGATCTTCGCGGACTCGGCGCGGCTGTCCGGCGTCATCGGCCTCATCATCGGGGTGGTGGGCGCCTTCGGCTGGGTGCTGACCTATTCCAAGTTCCCCTTCCGGGTCGCTGACGCGATCACCGCCGTCGCCCCGACCTGGTGGCTCTTCATGATCTTCGTGATCGTCCTCTATATATTCCTGGGCACCTTCCTCACGCCCTCGGAGATCATCCTCGTGACGGTGCCGGTGCTCCTGCCGGGCGCCCAGGCGCTCGGCATCCACCCGATCCACTTCGGCATGGTCTGCGTGATCGCCTCGGCCGTCGGTCACGTCACGCCACCGGTGGGCCTCTGCCTCTTCCTCGGCATGGCGATCAGCGGCCTGCCCATGGAGAAGCTCTTCAAGCCGCTCCTGCCCTTTCTCGGGGCCATCGTCGCCGTCCTCCTGCTCGTGGCATTCGTGCCGGAGACCGTCCTCTTGATTCCGCGCCTGCTGGGCTTCGTGAAGTAGGCGGGCGTATCCGACCCGCGACATTGACCGCCGGCAGGGACGAAGGGTAACCTGAGCGCGATGGCCATGTCGCCCGTCCGCACCAAGCGCTGGACGCGGCTCGAGTACGAGCGGCTGGTGGACCTCGGCGCCTTCGGGCCTGACGATCGAATCGAGCTCGTCGGTGGTGACCTGCTCGTGCGCGAGCCGCAGGCTAGCCCGCACATGACTGCGATCGGCCTCGCGGAGGATGCGCTGCGGGCCGCCTTCGGCGCCACCTGGCACGTCCGCACCCAGGGTCCCATCGCGCTCGACGACGAGTCCGAGCCCGAGCCCGATGTGGCCGTCGTCTCGGGGTCCCGGCGGCATTACGCGGCCTCGCATCCGACCCAGCCGGTGCTTCTCGTCGAAGTGGCCGAGTCGAGCCTCGCGTCCGATCGCGAGTGGAAGGGCAGCCTCTATGCCCGAGCCCGGGTCCCGGAGTACTGGATCGTCAATCTCGTCGACCGAGAGCTCGAGGTCCACAGAGACCCGCGTCCCGCGGTCGAGGCCGTCTTCGGGTGGCGGTACACGCGGATCCAGCGCCTCTCATCGGACGAGACCGTCACGCCCGTGGGCGCGCCCGAAGCCCGCATCGCCGTCGCCGACCTTCTGCCGTAACAGTGCTATTCTCGCAACCCGTGAGGTCGGCACTCTCCACCATCGAGGACTAGGAGGCGCGCAATGACTCTGTCCGTAGGATTCATCGGGGTCGGCAACATGGGCAATCCCATGGCCGGGAACGTCTTGAAGGCGTCGTTTCCGATGACGGTCTTCGACACGAACCCCAAGGCCATGGACAACCTCATCGAGGCCGGGGCCCGGCGCGCCCGCTCGGCTCGGGAAGTCGTCGAGCAGTCCGAGATCGTCCTCACTTCCCTGCCGGCGTCTCCCGACGTCGAGGGAATGTATCTGGAGTCCGGCGGCCTCGTGGACAGCGCCAAGCCCGGCACGATCCTCATCGACCTGAGCAGCGTGCTGCCCTCGACCCCCCAAAAGATCGAGCCCCGGGCCAAGAAGCGTGGCGTGCACTTCCTCGAAGCCCCGGTCAGTGGAGGCGTGACCGGCGCGCGCGCCGCGACGCTGGCGATCATGGTCGGCGGCGACGCCGAGCCGCTGTCACGCGCGCGCCCCGTCCTCCTCGCCATCGGCCCCAACATCTTCCACGTCGGCCCCGCCGGGGCGGGCAACATCGTGAAGGCGATCAACAACATGATGGCCTGCGTCAACGGGCTCGCGATGATGGAAGGGCTCGCGCTCGGCGTGAAGGCGGGCCTCGACCCGATGACGGTCTACGAGGTCGTCAAGGCGAGCAGCGGAGGCAGCAAGGCGCTCGAGCGCATCCCGCGCGCCATCGTCCCGCGAGAGTTCGAGCCGGGCTTCAAGGTTGCGCTGATGAACAAGGATCTGGAGACGTTCACCGCCATTGCCAAGGAGCTGCACGTGCCGGTCAGCTTCGTCAACGTCGCCCAGCGCTACGAGCAGATGGCGCTGGCGGCCGGGCTCGGCGAGCAGGATACCAGCGTGGTGATGACCGTCATCGAGCGCCTCTCGGGCGTCCAGGTCCCGCGCGGTTCCGCTGCCTAGCGCCCGGACCTAGACCTGGAGGACCTCGGCGCCCGGGGCGGCCTCCAGCTCGCAGGCGTTGACCGTCATCGCGAGCATGCTGTAGTACCCGATGAGCCCCGTCAGCTCGATGAATCCTTCGTTTCCGAACCTCGCCTGGAGCGCCTTCACGCTCGCGTCGTCCACGCGATGCTTGCGGATGAGCTGCCGCGTGAAGTCCACGATCTGGGCGTCCTCGGCCGGGATGCCGCGACTGTGCTTGTCACGGACCGCCGTGATGGTCTCTTCCGGCACGCCCAGCCGCCGGGCCCCGCCCGTCTGGGCGCCCCACACGTAGACCGCGTCGAGCTCCCGGGCGACGGTCATCGCCGCGAGCACGCGCACTCGCTTGTCGAGCGAGCCCTCGAAGCGGACGAAGGCGCCCAGGTGCGCGAGGCGGCCGGCGAGCTCCGGACAGTGAAGGAACACCGTGAACGGCCCCTGCAGCGCGCCCCGGCTCTTGACGATTGAGTCCACGACGGCGTGATCCTTGGCGGCTACCTGGTCCTTGCTGGTGATGAGAGCGAGCCTTGCCATGATGTCCTCCTCTACGATGTGACCTCTCGCAACCTTTTTTCCAGATGCCTCCGCTCGGCGTCGTTGCCCACGAGTCCCAGGGCCTGGCGGTAGGATAGGGCGGCCTCGGCATGGCGACCGAGCCGGCGCAGCAACTCGGCCCGGGCAGCGGGCAGCAGGTGATAGCCGGCGAGCCCGCCGTCCCTGTCGAGCGCATCCAGGAGGGCCAGCCCGCGCTCATTTCCGCTCGACATCGCGACGGCCACGGCGCGGTTGAGCTCGACCACTGGCGTCGGGTGGACGCGCGCGAGCACGCCATACAGCGCGGCAATCTGCTCCCAATCCGTGGCCGCAGCCGTGGCAGCCTGCGCGTGGAGGGCCGCGATCGCCGCCTGCAGAGCATACGGGCCGGGGGGCTGGCCGCCCTCGCTGAGGGCGTCTTCGACCAGCGCCGTGCCTTCGTCGATCTGCGCGCGGTCCCAGCGCGTCCGGTCCTGGTCCTCGAGCAGGACGAGATCGCCTGACCCGTCCAGGCGTGTCTCCCGCCGCGAGTCGTGCAGCAGCATGAGCGCGAGCAGTCCCTTCGGCTCGGCGTGAATCGGCAGCAGCTCGACCAGCATGCGCCCGAGCCGGATGGCCTGCTCGCACAGCTCGTTCCGGACGAGCCGCTCTCCGAAGCTGGCGGTGTAGCCCTCGTTGAAGACGAGATAGACCACCACCATCGCCGCCTCGAGCCGCTCGGCGAGCGCCTCGGTGGGCGGCACCCGATAGGGGATGCGCGCAGCGCGGATCTTGGCCTTGGCGCGCACGAGCCGCTGCGCCATGGTCGGCGCCGGCACGAGGAAGGCGCGCGCGATCTCCTCGGTCGAAAGACCCCCGAGCGTGCGCAGCGTCAGGGCCACCTGCGCCTCGGTCGCGAGCGCCGGGTGGCAGCACGTGAAGATCAGGCGGAGCCTATCCTCCGGCACGGGCATTGCCTCGTCATCAACCAAGAGCGGGGCCGACAGCTCGAGATGCCGCGCAATTTCCTCCTGCTTCTGCTCGAGCCACGCGCGCCGGCGCAGCCGGTCGATCGCCTTGTGCCGCCCGGTGGACACCAGCCAGCTCACCGGATTCGCCGGCATGCCGGCCACGGGCCACTGCTCGAGCCCCGCGGCGAACACCTCCTGGAGCGCCTCCTCGGCCACGTCGATGTCGCCGAGGAGGCGGATCAGCGTGGCCAGGATCCGTCCGTGCTCGGCGCGAAAGATCTCTTCGATGCGCATGGCCGATCTCGGTGGGAAGGCTACCCCACCGGGCGACCGCGTGCACGCGATCCGCTACTTGGGCGGCCCCACTCTGATGGGCCGCACCTCGATCGAGAGGCCCGCCCGCACCAACGGGTGCTTGGCGGCGAACGCGAGCACCTCGTCGAGGTCCTTGGCCTCCACGATGGTGTAGCCGGCCAGCTGCTCCTTCGTCTCGGCGAACGGGCCGTCCGTGATGAGTGCTTTGCCGCTCTTCATCCGAACAGTCGTGGCCGTGCCGGTCGGCTCCAGCGGGTCACCGCCCTGGTAGAAGCCGCTCGGCCTCAGCGCCTCGCTGAAGTCGCTCGCCTCCTTGAAGATCGTGCCCTTCTCCTGAATGGACATCTCGTCCCACCGCTTCTCGTCCTTGTAGATGAGCAGCATGTAACGCATGCCGGCCTGTCCTCTCAGTGGGCCAGACCCGGCGCCGGCAGCGCGGCCGGAATCGGGCGGGGCGGGCGGAAGGTGAACGCGATGGCCACGGCCCCGAGGCCGATGCCGAACGAGCCCATGAAGAGCCAGAAGTAGCTGCCGAACGCGTCGTACAGCCATCCGCCGGCCACCGGCCCGATCGCCATGCCCAGCGTGGACACGAAGGCGACCGCGCCGAAGACCGTCCCCATGATCCGGGCGCCGAAGTACTCGCGCACCAGGATCGCGTAGAGCGGCATCACGCCGCCGTAGGCGAAGCCGAATACCAGGGCGAGCCCGTAGAAGCTCGCGAGCTCGCCGGTGAAGAGATAGAGGCTCACGGCCACCGCCTGGAGCGCGAGCCCCGCCAAGAGCATGCGCTTCGCGCCGATGCGGTCGGCGATGAGCCCGCAGACGATCTTGCCGCTCAGCGAGCCCAGGCCCGCCACGCTGAACACGGTGGCGGCCGCCATCGCTCCTACACCCTGGTCCATGGCGTTGGCGACCATGTGGAAGATGGGACCCGAGTGCGCCGCGCAGCAGGCGAAGAACGTCAGCGCGATGGCGGCGAACTGCGGCGTCCGCAGCGCCTGCGCCACCGTGAGCTCCGGGCCCGCGGGGCCGGCCGACCCCGCCGGCACGTCGACCGATTGCACTCCCGGCGGCTCGCGCACGAGCAGGGCGGCGGGAATGATGACGAGCCACGCGAGCTCGCCGATCACGAGCATCGCGGTGCGCCAGTCGTACCCGGTGATGATCCAGCGCGCGAGCGGCCCCACGGTCGTGGAGCCCAAGCCCAGCCCCGCGGACACGAGGGCGACGGCGAGGCTCCTGTTGCGCGTGAACCAGCGGGTGGTCGTCGCGGTCAGCGGCGTGTAGAAGCTGCCCGCCGCCAAGCCCACCAGCACGCCGAACAGGAGCTGGAACTGGACCAGCGTGGCCGCCTGGCTCGCGCCGGCCAGGCCGAGGCCGAGCAGGATGCCTCCGGAGAGGACGACGACCCGCGTGCCGAACCGGTCGGACAGGGCACCCCAGAGGAAGGAGCCGACGCCCATGCTGAGAAAGTTCAGCATGCCGGCCGTCGAGATGCCCGCGCGGGACCAGCCCATCCCCTCGGCGATGGGCTGGAGGAAGATGCCCAGCGACATCATCGCGCCCATCCCGATGCAGGTCACGACGATGCCCGTCCCGACGATGACCCAGCCGTAGAAGATCTTCATGGCACGGCCTTCGCCAGAACCGCTATTCACTCCGCCCCGGTGTCACCCGCATGGCGAGCATGGGGCGGTAGGCCTTCCGATACACCCAGGCCAGGTAGACCTCGAGGATCAGCACGACGGCGGCCATCGGGCGTCCCGACGGCTCGAGGAAGAGGTGAAACGCGATGCTGTTGACGATGAATGGCGCGATCAGGGCAAGAGCCAGCGGCACGAAGCGGTTCGCCAGGAGGAGCGCTCCGACGACCAGCTGCGTCCCGAACATCAGCGGCATCATGTAGCCCGTCTTCATCAGCGCCTCGGCGAACGCGACGGCCCGTTCGGGCAAGGTCACCGACGGCTGCGGCAGAAAGTCCAGAAAGCCGTTCAGTCCGAAGACGAAGAAGGCGAGCCCCATCAAGACCCGCGCCGCGGTGGGCAGATGGCGGAGAAAAGACTTCCGGGTGCGCCCCTCGGCTGGAGCCGCAGGAGGTGGTGTCTGCGTCGCCATGGTCTCAAGATCCTCCGTTCTGGGCCAGCTGCGCCACGAGGCGGTCAAGATTCTGCTCGTTCGCCTCGACCGCGAACGTCTTGACCCTGTCGCACTCGGCGGCAGACTCGAAGAGCATGCGCCACGTGAGCCTCGTCTTGCCGGCTTGCTCGGCGAAGCTGGCCGTCAGCTGAAACCGCGGGCCCGACACATGCTGGAAGACGATCCGCTCGGGCCTCACGACCTCGACAAAGACGCTCTCGTTCTTGTAGTCCACGCCGTCGGGGCCGTGCATGACGAAGCGCCAGGTGCCGCCCGGCTTCATGTCGAACTCCTGAAACGTGTTCGTGAAGTCCTTCGGCCCCCACCACTGCGCCAGCCGGTCCGGGTTGGTCCACGCTTGGAACACGACCTCGCGCGGCGCATCGAAGACTCGCGTGGTGACGATCTCACGATCTGAAGTGCTCGACACGTTCCTAACCTCCGCTGATCGCCGTCAGAATCGTCACCTCCGCACCGGCCACGAGGCGCGTCTCGAGGGTCGCCCGGTCCCCTTCGACGAACACGTTGATGTGACGCCGGATGGCGGGTGTCGAATCGCAGACGCGGTCGCGCATCCCCGGCCAGCGGGACTCCAGCGCGTCGATCACTTCGCCCACGGTCGTAGCGGACAGCTCCACCCGCCTCGCGGAACCCGGGAACAGGTTCACGAGGGCAGTCGGAAGGGTGACCACGACGGGAGACTCGCTAGCCCTCAACGACCAGCGTCTCCACCGAATAGATCGCGGGCAGGTACTCGGCGATGCGGCTCCAGCTGTCGCCCTCGTCGGCGCTGGCGAACAGCGCGCCCGTATTCGTGCCGAAGTAGACCCCGGCCGGATCGAGCCGATCGGTGGCCATGGCCTGGCGCAGCACACCGAAGAACGCGTTTTCCTGGGGCAGACCCTGCCGCAGCGCCTCCCACTTGTCGCCGCTGTCCCGAGTCCGCCACACGGCGGCCTTCCCGTCGGGTACGTACCTGCCCGCCGAGTCACCATTGAGCGGCAGCAGATAGAGCCTGCCCGGGTCGCGCGGATGGACCGCCGCGGGAAAACCGAACGTCGAAGGCAGGCCCGCCTCGATGCTCTCCCAGTGCCCGCCCCCGTCCTGGCTGCGATACATGCCGCAGTGATTCTGCTGGTAGAGGCGGTCGGCCATCCCCGGCGCCATCACGAGGCAGTGCACGCACTGGCCGTACTCGGGGTACTTCTGCCCTTCCGGCAGGAAGTCTGCCCGTGTCCCGCGGTTTCGGGCTTCCCAGGTCTCGCCACCGTCTGCCGTATGGAACACGCCGGCCGAGGAGATCCCGACCCAGAGCTGTCGCTGGTCGCTGGGATGGGGAACGAGTGAATGCAGGATGAGCCCGCCTCCGCCCGGTTGCCAATTCGGCCGCGACGGATGGTTTCGCAATCCGGCGACGTGCTGCCACGATTGGCCACCGTCGTCGCTCCGGAACAGCCCGGCCGGCTCGACGCCCGCGTAGAGCCTCCCCCCGTCCGGGGCCACACTCCAGACGGACTTGATCGGCGCCTCGCCCGGCGCGTAGGCCAGACCTTCGCTGGAATGCGTCCACGTTGCGCCCAAGTCGATGGACTTCCAGACGGCCGGGCCGAACCACTCGTTGCCGCCGCCGCCATAGATTGCGCCGGTCGCGGAATCCGCGATGACGTGATTCATCGGCCATGTCTCGCAGAACGGGCCGCGAAGCTTCCACGAACGCCGCCCGGCGTCGCTTTCAAAGATGAAAGCGCCCTTCTTCGTTCCGACCAGGATGAGAACTTTTTTCGCCATTTTGGCCTCCGTTAGCCTGCCCAAACCATGAGCTCAGTCCGCCCTACCCATTATTAGGGTGCCGTCAATGGTGTGGACCGGCAAAGGAGGGATCCCCCCCCTCACTGCATAGTCGAACGGAGAGGCTCGAGATCGACAAGCCCGGTGACTAGACATCAACGGGCGCTCCCGATGCTCTGAAAGCGCCCGTTTCCATTGGCGCGATCGGAAGCTGGTGATCATGTCTGTCGTTCGCAAGCTTGCCCGAGTGCACGGCTCACCAGCTCAACCACCGCGCCTTCCGTGCCTCCGAGTCGCCGTCTGGCCTCCGCGTCGATGCGGATGGCGCTGCCGCGCCGCCCGCGTCCCGTCGTTTCGTCGACGGCGGTGAGTTCGGTGAACGTGCCGCCCACGTCGACGCCGACGATGAACCTGCGGCCATGGTACAGTACCGCCCATGGCGACGACAGCCGGCGAGATCCGACATCTCTGGACGCACAAGACGCAGGATCATCCGTGGCTCGCGGACGAAGAGCTGGTCATCGACCACGCCGAAGGCGTCTGGGTGTGGACGGAAAAGGGCAAAAAGCTGATGGACGGCTTCGCAGGCCTCGCCGTCGTCAACGTCGGCCACGGCCGCCGCGAGATCGCCGAGGCCATCGCCGAGCAAACCGTCAAGCTCGCCTACTATCCGACGACGCGCCAGTTCTCGAATCGCCCCGCCGCCCAGCTGGCGGCGAAGCTCGCGACGCTCACGCCCGGCGATCTCGATCTCACGATGTTCGCCGTCAGCGGCTCGGAAGCGAACGAGCGCTCGATGCAGATCGCGCGACACTACTGGATGGCGAAGGGCAAGGCCGACAAGCACAAGGTGATCTCATTCCTCGGCGGCTATCACGGCGCCACGATGGGCACCTTCGCCATCTGCGGGCTGCCGCATCTCGCCGCCCCCTACGCCAAGCTGCAGCCAGCGGGCTTCGCCAAGGTCGCGCCACCGCATCCCTACCGCGATCGCGGCACGGGCACCGACGCGCCGCTGATCGAGCAGCGCGGGCGGGAGCTGCGCGAGGCCATCGTGCGCGAAGGGCCGGACACCGTGTCGGCGGTGATCCTCGAGCCGGTGCTGTCGTCCGGCGGCTTCATCATGCCGCCCATCGGATGGCTCAAGAAGGTCCGCGCCATCTGCGACGAACTCGACGTGCTGATGATCGCGGACGAAGTCATCACCGGGTTCGGCCGCACGGGGCGCTGGTTCGCCGTCGAGCACGACGGGGTGGTGCCGGACCTGATGTCCGTCGCGAAGGGCATCACCTCCGGCTACATCCCGCTCTCCGCGAGCATCGCCACGCACCGGCTCGCCGGCGTCTTTCCCGACGATACGAAGGAGGAGAACGTCCATCCCAACACGTATGCGGCGCATCCCGTCGCGTGCGCGGCGGCGCTCGCCAACCTCCAGATCATGGAGAAGGACAACCTCGTGGAGAACGCCGCGGCGATGGGCACGCGCCTGCTCGAAGGGCTGCGCACGGCCGTCGGGAATTCCCCGCTCGTCGGCGAGGTGCGCGGCCGCGGGCTCCTGGTGTGCGCCGATCTCGTGGAGCCGAACGGCTCCGGCCGCCCGCTCGACAAGAACACCGTCGCGAAGCTCGACCGGAAGGCGTGGGACCGCGGCGCGATCGTTTACGCCCGAGGCAACGTGCTGCGCCTGGCACCGCCCCTTTGCATAACCAACGAAGAAGTCGACACGCTCGTCGACATCGCCGCCTCCTCGATCCGCGATCTGGAGCGCGAGACCGCGGGCTGAGCCGATTCCTGGGAGCATGCAGGCTCGCTGCCGTGTCACGGAGCGAACACTGCCTGTCAACGTGGCGCGCCGGTGACTGATCCCTGACGGTCCCGCCCTGACGGAGGCCTTGCCAGGCTCGGAGATAACTGCATGTTTCTAGGTCGGTATCCGTCATGGGATCGGCCCCCTCCGATTCAGGCGCGGTTCTCGCATAGCACGTCCCATAACGGAGACTCCTTCCCGACAAGGGCAAACTCACCGTGAGGTGAGGGCGCAATGCCACGGGTCAAGCAATGGGCTTGATGGCCGGGCTGCCGAAGGAAGGCGAGCGGGTTCGCCGGGGAAATGGTGGTCCTCCGTAGGATCAGGAGGATCGTCATGCTCCCAGGAAGAAACCTCCTCCACGCGCGCGCGCTGATCTGCGTCGCGCCGTCGCCCCCAATCCCGCTGTTCGCCCTGGTCACCCCTCGGCATCCTGCTCGGCCTTCAATCGCCCCGCCGGCGCAAAGGAGATGAGAATGAGCACGCGAGCGATGAGACGGAAGCTTGGCCTTCAGGTTACAGTCACCGCAGTTGCTCTTGTCTTTGTAGTGGGATCTGCCCCCGACCGAGGAGCTTCTGCTTCGGACGCTGCACAAGGCATAGCTTCACCTGACAGTTCAACCACACAAGCCTCCAATCCGGCGCCGGCTCCATCACGCGTGGGCAAGTCGAAGCTGCGCATGAGGTACGTGACCGATTTTCTCGGTATTGAAGACCCCCTCTCGGAAGGTGGCGCGTGGTCTAACAATGGTCTTGACTGGGCTCGAGTGATAAAGATCGACGGCATGGCCCTTGGGACACAGACCGGAAACGACGGCTACAATGATTCGTACGCCATGCTTTCAGGATTCCCCCCGAATCAATTGGCTAAAGCTGTCGTGCGGATCGCCGAGAATATCGACCCGAGCTGCACGCACGAAGTGGAACTTAGCCTGAGATGGTCGGACTCGCCGAATCGCGCACAAGGATATGAGATGATCCTTGGTCTGGGTTACTTGGGGATTGTCAGATGGAATGGCGCCATCGGTGACTTTACAGAACTGGCGTACGTCTGGATTCCTTCAGCCAAAGATGGCGATGTCTTTAAAGCAACCGCTGTTGGCAATGTCCTCACAGGTTACATCAACAACGTTCCACTGATTCAGGCCACGGATTCAACCTACAGCACGGGTAATCCCGGGATCGGATTCTTTCGACGGAACTGCGGAACCAACCAGGACTTTACGTTCGGAAGCTTCAAAGCACGGGCACTCCGATAGGGCCCTTGAGGATTCAGCCCGGCCCGAAATCAACTGGGCCCGCCCACGAAACTTGATCGTCCCGAGGGTGAAGACCTCGCCTGGCCGCCGGTGCGCCTCCGCTCCGCGGCGCGCCCCGGTCGCCAATTGGGCACCAAAAGCATTTCGGGCGCTCCCGATGCTCGGGAAGCGCCCGAAAAGACTGGTGGGCCGTGGAGGACTCGAACCTCCGACCCGCTGATTAAGAGTCCCGACCAAGCGCCGCCCACCGACATCGACGATGATGCATCTCATTGATAACTCGACCGGGCCCGGCGGATCGAGCTCCCAGTTCATGGCCATAGGTCGGCGTGAGTTGGAACCACCTTGGAACCAGCGGTCAGGCCGCCACGACCACCGACACCTTGCCGTGCTCCTTGCGCGTCGGGCGCACGGTGATCTCGACGTCCTGACCGAGGGCGGTCAGAAACTCCATCAAGCGCTCCACCGAAAACGTTCCCGCCCGGTTGCGCATCAGGGCCGAGACGTGGGGCTGCTTGATCCCGAGAATCTCACCCGCCTTGGCCTGGGTGAGGTCACGCGCCTTGATGAGCTTGTAGATCTGCAGCGTCAGGCGCGCCTTCAGCAGCTCCTGCTCGGCATGCGGAAGGCCGATGTCGGCAAACACGTTGCCGCTTCCTTCTTCCACCCCCACTCTCTTGGTCCCTCTCTTCATGGTCACTCCTGCCTTTCTTTGTCGTGGTGCGCGGCGACGGCCAACCGCTGCCGGATGAGCTCGATGTCCTTCTGCGGTGTCGCGATGCCCCTGGTCGATTTCTTTTGAAAGGCGTGAAGGACGTAGATCCTGCTGGCGAATTGCGTCGTGTAGACCGCGCGGTACGCGTTCGTCTCGTGTCGGTCGACGATCTCCATGACGCGCGCTCCCCCGAAGCCCTTCAGCGGCTTGGCCGCGGGATCGGTTTCACCCTGTTGCGCGGCGTAGAGGGCGTGGCCTATGTCCCTGCGGACTTGCTCCGGGAAGCTCTGAAGAGTCTCCCGGCTTGAGCCCATCCAGACAATCGGCCTGACCTCACGGCTCACTATATGAGTATACGTATTTTGGTATAGCCCGTCAAGATCCGGCTGCCGACGGTGTCCAAGGTTGCGGCCGTTGAGCGGTTGGCCGAGACGACTTCCTGCGGGCGGAACCGGCACCAAGACCGACACTGACGAGTGCGGGGCGCATCGAGATCACGAAGACGGGCGCGCGCCGCACCGTGGACCTGACCGCACGACTTGTGCGCAGCCTCCGGCGCCTGCACCTCGAACGGAGGGCTGAGGCTCTGAAGCATAAATGGCCACAAGTGCCAGGGTGGGTCTTCAGCACCGAGGCAGGCACACCGCTCGATGAGAGCCGGGTCCGGAAGGCCTTCCTCAACCCCTCAAGGCCGCTGGCGTGCCACCCCATCGCGTCTATGACCTCCGGCACACCTTCGCGAGCCTGCTGCTGGCCCGCGGCGTCCCACTGACGTATGTGAGCGCGCAGTTCGGCCAGGCGCGCTGGCGTGCTGTCCCTTGTTGTCCTGAATCATCATAAATCAGCTCCTTCGGCAGCATAGCCAGACCACGACGTCCCACGAAATCCCGTCGAATCCTCGGAAGACCGTCAGCGTGGCGTCAGCGAAGTCTGCGCGGTTTTGGCTCGCTTAATGTCGAGAGCCGCGGGGCTGGACATCAACCACTCCCGCTTCGACCGCCGGAACTGGAGCACCTGCAAGGACCTCGGTGAAGAGACTGCAAGGGGCGAGCCGGTGAAGCGACTGGACGAGAGCTAGCACGGCCCCGCTCGATCATGACACCGCTCTCTTCCGACCAGGCCCTGCGCGAGGCCATCGCCGCTGACGAAACGAGGCTCGTGGCTATGGAGGAGGAGCGTCAGCAGCTAGGGAGCCGTCTCGATGCCCTCAGGAGCGAGCTGGCCGCTCTCGAAACCAGGGGGCAGCCCGTCGACTTCCCGTGGTTCCCGACCCCTCGGCACCAGAAACATCAAGGACAAAGGTGGCGCTCTTCCGCCAGCTCTTTCGGGGCCGCGAGGACCTGTACCCCAAGCTCTGGACCAACATGACGACCCATCGCAAAGGATACGCGCCCGCGTGCGCGCACGAGTGGGTGCGCGGAGTTTGTGAGAAGCCACGGGTGAAGTGCGGAGAGTGCCCCAACCAGGCCTTCTTCCCCGTGACGGATCAGGTCATCCTGGATCATCTACAGGGTCGACGCGTCGTCGGCGTCTATCCGCTCTTGACGGACGAAGCATGCTGGCTTCTTGCAGCGGACTTCGACAAGAGCTCGTGGGCCGAGGATGTGATTGCATTCGCGGAGACGTGTCGGACGGCCGCGGTGCCAGCCGCCGTCGAGCGCTCGCGATCTGGACAGGGTGCCCACGCCTGGTTCTTCTTTGCGGCACCCGTGGCGGCGAGTCTTGCGAGGAAGATGGGGACCTACCTGCTCACGCAGACCATGTCCCGTCGTCACCATCTCAGCATGGACTCCTACGACCGTCTCTTTCCCGAACCAGGACACCCTCCCGCGTGGCGGCTCGGGCGCTCTTGGAACACACTATCGGTGTCTTCGTCGCGCCTCCCGGTGTCGGGAAAACCGTGGTCGGCGCCTACCTTGTGGCAGCGCGGGCCAGAAGTACACTCGTCCTTGTCCATCGACAGCCGTTACTCGATCAATGGATCGCCCAGCTGGCGATGTTCCTCGGCATGGATTCGAAGGCAATTGGGCAGATTGGGGCTGGCAAGCGCGTCCCGGCGCGAAGGCTGGACGTCGCGATGCTCCAGAGCCTGGTCCGGGAGGGGCAGGTCGACGACGTTGTCGCGACGTATCGACACGTGATCGTCGACGAGTGCGGGAAGTGGGTCCCGATGGGAAACAAGGCGGCGGTAAATCGCCTCGACGACCAGCATGGTAGCAAAGTGGTAGCAAAAAGCGCATCGGGCACTCCTGATGTTTTGGAAGTGCCCGATTCGATTGGTGGGCCGTGGAGGACTCGAACCTCCGACCCAGACGAAACAGGCCTCGGCTTACTGAAACAATTGCCCATAGATACAGGGTTCCCGAAACTCAGGAGTTGAGGCTTTTCTCACTACGTCGGCAGTACTTCTCGGACAGAAGCCGGACATCTGTAGCCGCTCGGTCAGGCCAGCAGGGCCCGGACATTCCCACCGTCCCGGGTCTCAGGCTGGGGACCTGAGGGCAGGCCGTATGTCGCCCACCCGGGTCGCGCGGCGAGGGAGCCAAGGTCGCAGCGTTTGTCCGTCCTATGCGCCAGGACCCCCTCGATCGTCTCATCCACGAACGCTTCAGGATGGCTGATGAGCTTCTTCATGGCATGCTCGTCCAGAAAATGGGTGTCGTGGCACCCCGCCTCGAATGCGCTACAGCAGGCCGGCGTTCTTCAATGCCTGCTTGATCGGGCCCGCCTGGCGCTCGGAGGTTGCTGGCATCGGCGGCCGGGGGACACCGGCAGGCCGCCCCAGCAGCTGCATGCAATGCTTCACGTTCGCCGGCAAGTTGTCGTGGAAGATGGCGTTCCAGATTGGGAGCAATTTCTCGTGGAGCCGGAGTGCCTCCACATGATTTGCGGCCTGGGCGGCGTTCCAGAGCTGGACGCACAGCGTCGGGACGGCCGTGAGGATAGCGGCAATCGCCCCGTGGGCCCCCAGGAGGAAGGAGGGATACAGCAGGGCGTCCACGGCGGACATGATCCGCGCCCGGTTGCCTACCAGCAGCAGCAGGTCTGCCAGCATCTTCATGTCCCCGGCGCTCTGCTTGACCCCGACGACGCCGTCCACCGACGTGAGGATCCGGGCGAGAAGTTGGGGTGAGAGGTAGGCCCACGGGACCACGTTGTAGATGAGGACGGGGACCCCGGTCTTGTCGGCGATGGCGTCGAAGTTCTTGAGCATCGCGTCATCGTCCGGCCGGAACAGGTAGTGGGGCGGTGTGACCTGCAAGG